>Ga0209930_1000301_pt1 | contig 143566 bp, 138 predicted proteins | sample ThiBiot_500_biof_2_FD_183948 | JGI IMG/M metagenome (GOLD analysis project Ga0209930, IMG submission 183948) | Wastewater bioreactor microbial communities from Cape Town, South Africa - Thiocy_cont_500_biof (SPAdes) | ecosystem: Engineered > Bioreactor > Thiocyanate-remediating >...
GTCCCCGCAACCATCGATCCCATAACTACCCCCGCCGTACCCACGGCGGGGGTTGTTGCGTTCTTGGGCGCCACTCAAAATAGCTAATCACGGTCGCTTGGTTATTGCGCGGTCGAGCCGCCGTCGATGACGAGCTCGGCCCCGGTCATGTATTTCGACGCATCGCTTGCGAGGAACAGGATGGCGTCGGCGATCTCGTCGGGGGTGCCGATCCGACCGACCGGTATGTCGGCGAGCAAGCGAGCGGCGATTGCGGGGTCGGCGTGAACGCCGGCGCTGAGCGGCGTGGCGATATGGCCCGGATGGACCGAATTGGCGCGGACGCCATTGCCCAAAGCCGCGCATTCGAGCGCGGTCGCCTTGGTGAACATTCGTACCGCGCCCTTCGCCGCGCAATAGCTACCGGTATTGGCGGCGGCGGCGATGCCGCGGATCGACGACATATTGACGATCGCGCCGCTCCCCGATCGTGCCAGGAGCGGTAGCAGGTGTTTCGTCGCGAGAAACACGCTGTCGAGATTGACCGCCATGATCGCGCGCCAATGGTCGAGCGAGGTGTCCGCGATCGAGCGGAACACGCCGAATCCCGCGTTGTTGACCAGGATATCGAGGCGTCCGGCGTCCCGGTCGATCTCATCGGCCAATTTCGTCCACGCAGCTTCGTCGGTGACATCCATCGTGACGCCGCGATGCCGGCCGGCACCGAGCGACTCGACTGCCGCGGCCAGCCGTCCGGCATTGCGGTCGACCAGGATGAGGGCTGCGTCCGCCGCGGCGAAGCGGCGCGCGGTCGCGAGCCCGATTCCCGATGCCGCGCCGGTCACCAGCGCGACCTTGCCGGTTAGATCGTCCATCTAAAAGCCGCCTTTCCTGGTCCTCATCACGCTGACCAAACCGTCCGTTGACGTGTTCGCGATCCTGCCGTTAGCATAACCGTCCGACCGGTTGGTCTAGCAAAAAGGAGAGGCGCGCAATGACCGCAGCTGCGGTAGCACTCAGCGCTGTGGGGCGTGTTCGCGCCTACGCGCCAAAGACCTTGGCGGGGTATCGCCGCTTCCGGTCGGTGATCGAGAACGACGGCGCCTTGCCGAAAACGCTCAAACATCTGTTTGTCGCGGCGGCGGCGTGCGTGAAGGGCTATCCCGACATGGCCGAGCGCGAGCTGCGCGCCGCGGCAGCAGCGGGGCTCGACGTCGAGCTTGCCGGATGCGCCGTGGCGATCCTCGCGAGTTCGCGTGGCGAGGGCGCCGCACTACGCTTCGAATCGATCTACGCGCGCGTCTATCCCGACAGTGCCCGGATCGAGGCCGATGAGCGTGAGCTGGTTGTCGCGCCGGGCGAGGCGGAGCGGAATTTCCTCGCTTATTTCAAAACGATGCCGCCGTCGCTCGGCAAGTTGCTCGATCTCGTGCCGGTCGGGGGCGATGCTTATTATCTGATGCGGGAGGGAACGCTGTCAGGCACCGCACTCGCGCCGCGCCATGCTGAGCTGTTGTTGGTGACGGTGCTGGCGGCGGATTACAGCAACTGGGCGTCAGTGCATATGGACGGTGCGCGGCGCGCGGGTGCGACCGAGACCGAAGTTGCCGAGGCGGTGTTGTGCGCGGTGCCGGTCGCCGGCCTGTCGGCCTGGGTGGTCGGCGCGACGGCGATGGATGCCGGGACGAAATGAGCAATGCTCCCCTGTCTTGAGTTCGCGAACGTGCCGGGGCAGGTTCTCGAAATAACAGAGAAAGGATGATCGATGGGCGCCAAGCCAGCGCGAAAACATCGGACCACCGAAGCGCATGACGAAAAGCGCATCGAAATCATCCAGCATTGCGCCACGCTGTTCGACAAGGTCGGTTTTCACAACACGTCGATGCAGATGCTTGCCGACGAGGTCGGGTTGGGAAAGCCGACTCTCTATCACTATTTTCCCAGCAAGCTGTCGATCCTCTACGCGATTCACGAGACGCACATTTCTGCGCTGCTGGACGGACTGAAACACGGCGCGGGCACCGATCCGGTCGACTCCCTGCGCTCGGCATGCGTCGACATCCTCGGCCAGATCGCCACGCACCCCGGCTATGTCCGCGCCTTCATGGACAATTACGGCGACCTCGAAGGCAAGATGCGCGAGGCGATCCGTACCCGCCGCCGCGACTATTTCGACAGGGTCAAGGCGCTCATCATCGAAGGCGTCGAGAGCGGCCGGTTTCGCGCGGTCGACCCGGTGATCACCACCTACGGTTTCCTCGGCATGTGCAACTGGGCATACAAATGGTATCCCCCGATGGCGAAAACGCGCACGCCCGAAGAGGTCGCCGATGCGTTGTGCGGTCCATTCTTCGACGGCCTGAAGGCGGGATAGGACGCGATGCACGTCGACGAGGACATGCTGACCGCGGTGCGTGTCCGATCGCTGGCGGAAATCCGGCTGGCCGCGGAAGCGTTGCGCGACGCGGTGCACGGTCTGGCCGGCCTGAAAGTAGCGGTCACCGACAATATCGCCGCGGCCGAGCCGATGAAGGATGCCGACGGCGTGATCCTGGCCGGCGAGGTCTTTGGTTTTTCGGGCGAGGATTCGCGCTGGTGGCGCTTTCCGCAGCTGGCGCTAACCTCACCGCTGCCGATGGCGTGCCGGTTCGAGAGCGAGCCGTTCTGGTGCAATGCCGAAGGTATCCGCACGCGCACGCCCAACGCGCTGCTTGCCGGGCTCGACCTTACCAACTTTCGCGAGCGCGCGCTGACCAGCGCGGCGATCGTCGCGCCGATCCATCTGCCGTTCGGGCAGATCGCGGCGGCGAGTTTTCTGTCGCCCGATCCCGCGGTCGACGATCTTTCAGCCCCGTTCGAGGCGGTCGGCGAGGCGCTGGCGCTGCTCGCGCGGATCTTCGTCGCAAGCTACGTCAAGGTCACCGAGCGGCGCGCGGCCAGCATCGCGCGGGTCATGCTGACCAAGCGCGAGGTCGAATGCCTGCGCTGGGCGGCGGCGGGCAAGACCAACGACGAGATCGCGATGATCGTCAATCTCAAGCGTACCACGATACGCTTCCACATCCGTTCGGCGGCGCAGAAGCTCGACGCGGTCAACCGCGATCAAGCCTTGTTCAAGGCCGCGCAGCTCGGCTTCCTCGGTACCTTGCGCTAGACCCTAGCCGAGATCCCTCGCTGACCCATTGGACAGAGGCGTTGTTCGACCTGCCCGACTAGGTTTTGGGGCAGGAGGACGGATATGCCTGATCTGGCACCGCCGATCGACGATCGGTTGCTGCATGTCGACGCGGACGGCGCCCTGACGCTGTTGGCGGCCCGCGAGCGCGAGAGTGGCCGACTGGTGTTCCCGGCGCCGGGAGATGCCGATCCCGGGCGATACGAATCCGTCCTCTTGCCGCGCGAAGGCCGGCTCTGGTCGTGGACGGTTCAGCGCTTCCGCCCCAAATCGCCGCCTTATGCGGGGCCTGAGGCATTCGCGCCTTATGCCGTGGGCTATGTCGCGCTCGGCGACGCAATTATCGTCGAGGGGCGGCTTACTGGCGCGCCGCTCGATGGCTTCGCGATCGACATGAAGATGCGGCTCGTCGCCGAACCCTTCATGCTGGAAAGCGGCGAGCGGCGGACGACGTTCGCGTTCGCCCCGATCACGGAGAAAGCGGCGTGAGCGATGTCTATATCGTCGGTGCCGGCATCCACCCGTTCGGGCGCACGCAGGAACGTACCGGGCTGCAGCAGGGTGTGTTCGCGGTGCGCCAGGCGCTCGGCCGCGCCGGGCTGGACTGGCGCGACATCCAATTCGCTTACGGCGGATCGGACGCCGCCGGCAAGGCCGACACGATGGTGTCCGAGCTCGGGTTGACCGGACTGCCGTTCATCAACGTTGCCAATGGCTGCGCGACCGGAGGGTCGGCGATGTTCGGCGCTTACTCGACGATCAAGTCCGGCGAGTTCGACCTCGGCATTGCGGTCGGCTTCGACAAGCACCCGCGTGGCGCCTTCGACCCCAAGCCCGCTGAATGGGGGCTGCCCGACTGGTATGGCGAGACCGGGCTGATGCTGACCACGCAATTCTTCGCCATGAAGATCCAGCGCTACATGGCGATGCACGGCATCACTAACCGCACGCTGGCGGCGGTCGCCGAAAAGGCCTTCGCCAACGGCGCGCTCGCCGGTCATGCCTGGCGGCGCGAACCGGTCGATGCCGAGACGATCCTGTCTTCGACGATGGTCAGCGACCCACTGACCAAGTTCATGTTCTGCTCGCCCGCCGAGGGCGCGGTCGCGCTGATCCTTGCCAGCGAGGCGAAGGCGAAATCGCTCGGCCTGCCCGCCGTCCGCCTGCGTGCGGTGGCGGTGCGCAGCCGCCCGCCGGGGTCGTTCGAGGTCTTTTCGCCCGCGCTCGACATCGCCCGTGGCCTCTCGCCGACCAGCATCGCGTCGCGCGCCGCCTATGAGATGGCCGGGGTTGGACCCGAGGACGTGGACCTCGCACAGCTTCAGGATACCGAGAGCGGCGCCGAGATCATGCACATGGCCGAAAATGGCTTCTGCGCCGACGGCGAGCAGCAAGCCTGGATCGCCGAAGGTCGCACCCGGATCGACGGAATTCTGCCGATCAACACCGACGGCGGCTGCCTTGCCTGCGGCGAGCCGATCGGCGCCTCCGGGTTGCGCCAGGTGTATGAAAATTACGTCCAGCTGACCGGGCAGGCGGGCGCGCGGCAAGTGACCGGCGATCCGCGGATCGGCTACAGCCACGTATACGGCGCGCCCGGCGTCTCGGCCGTAGCGATCGTAGAGCGGGCCTGATGGACCTCGTGCTTTCGCCCGAACAACGTGCCTTCCGGGAAGAGGTGCGCGGCTTCCTCGACACTGCGCTCACCCCCGCGATGCGGCGCGGTGCGGCGCTGACCTCGGGCGTCTTCGCCGAGCCCGACGTATATCGGGCGTGGCAGGGCGCGCTCGAGGCCAAGGGCTGGCTGACCTATTTCTGGCCGGCGAGCGCGGGCGGCCCAGGTTGGGGCGCGGTCGAGCGCTGGATTTTCGAGACCGAATGCGCACGGGCGGGGGCGCCGATCCTGCCCGGCATGGGGCTGAAGCTGGTCGGGCCGGTCCTCTACACCTATGGCACGCCCGAGCAGCAGCAACGCTTCCTGCCGGCGCTGCGTTCGGGCGAGCATGTCTGGGCGCAAGGCTTCTCGGAGCCCGGCTCGGGCTCCGACCTCGCCAGCCTGCGTACCCGTGCGGTGCGCGACGGCAACGAATATGTCGTGACCGGACAGAAGATCTGGACCACCCAGGCGCAGTTCGCCAATTGGCTGTTCGCGCTGGTGCGCACCGACCCGGCGGTCAAGCCGCAGGCGGGAATCTCGTTCCTGTTGATCGACATGGCCTCGCCCGGCGTCACCGTGCGCCCCATCCTGAGTGCGTCGGGCGATCATGAGCTCAACCAAGTGTTCCTGGACGAGGTTCGCGTGCCGGTCGCCAACCGCATCGGCGCGGAGGGCGAGGGCTGGGGCATCGCCAAGTTCCTGCTTGAGAACGAACGCGGCGGCACGGGTTATGCCCCGCAATTGCTCGCCGATCTCGATCGACTGGTCGCCGCGGCTTCACCGCTCGGAGCGCTGCTTGCCGATCGCGCGACGCGCCTCCGGCTCGAGGCCGAGGCGCTCGAAATGACCGAATTGCGGACGCTGCTGGAAATCGAGGAGGGTCAGCCACCCGCACCGCGCAGCCTCGCGATCAAGCTGGTCGCGTCGGAAATCCGCCAGGGGATCGAGACGCTGGCGGTCGACGTGTTCGGCCTCGCCGGACTCCAGCTGCCCGCCCAGCGCCCGTTCCATGCGGATGATGCGCCGCCGCTGGTCGGCCCGCCCGAGGCGGGGCTGGCTGCCGCCCGCTATCTCAACGCCCGTGCCTGGTCGATTTTCGGCGGAACGAGCGAGATCCAGCTCAACCTGATCGCGCGCGCCGCTCCGGCCGCGCCCTGACTTTCGCGAAAGGATCGCCTTCGTGGCCGACGCCTATATCGTTTCCGCCCGACGCACCGCCGGCGGCCGCCGCAACGGGCAGCTCTCCGATATTCACCCCGCCGACCTCGGCGCGCGCGTGCTCGACGCGATCGTCGCGGAGACCGGGGTCGATCCGGCGGCGATCGACGACGTCACCATCGTCGAGCGGGTCTGACATGCGGCTGGAGCCGAGCGAGGAACAGGCGATGCTGCGCGAGACGGTCGCGCGGTTCCTCGCCGATCGTGGTGAGGCGGCGGTGATCGGCGCCGCGCCGATGCCGGCGGCGGACTGGCGCGCGATGGCCGAGCTTGGGTTGTTCCGCTTCCTGTTGCCCGAGCGCGCCGGTGGTATGGGCGGCGGCCCGGATGACGCGATGATCGTCGCCGAGGCGCTGGGCAGGGGGCTGGCGATCACGCCGCTGGGTGAGGGCGTGATCGGCGCGGCCGACATCGTGGCGCGCTATGGCAACGACATGCTCGTCGAACGCTTCGTCGCGCCGGCCATGGCGGGCGAGGCGGTCCTGGCGCTGGCGGTGGGGGCGCTGCGCGAGGAAGCCGGCAGGGTATCGGGCAAGTTTGCGTTCGTGCGGTGGGCGCCGCGGGCGTCGGCGCTTGTCGTCTTGGGGGATAGCGCGGCTTATGTCGTGGCGCTCGATACGGATGGCGCCGCGCTGACGCCGCGGCGGCTCGCCGACGGGACGCCGGCCGCCTGCATCACGTTGATCGATTGCGAAGCGGCGCGAACCGCGCTGCCGCCCGGTGCCGCCGAAACGGCGCTCGCGATGATCGACCTGACGCATGCCGCAGAGATGACCGGCGCGATGGCGCTGCTTTATGCGCAGACCGTCGACTATGTCGCGACGCGGCGGCAATTCGGCGCCGCGATCGGGACGTTCCAGGCAGTCCAGCACAAGCTCGCGCGCATGTTCGTCGCGCTCGAACAGGCGCGGTCGCTGACGATCAAGGCGGCGGCCGTGGGACGCGACGACGCCGGATTCGTCCGCGCCGCGCGGTCGGCCAAGGCCTATGTCGCCCATGCGGCGCAAGTCCTGGCCGAAGAAGCGGTCCAGCTGCATGGCGGGATCGGCGTCACCAACGAATTGCCGGTCGGGCGCGGCCTGCGGCGGATCATGGTACTCGCGCGCTTGTTCGGTGGCGCGGGCGAAGCGCGGGAGAGGCTCGCGGCATGACGGTCAATCGCCGCTGGACGCTCGCGCGGCGGCCGATGGGGCGGGTCGCGATCGAAGACTTCGCGCTGATCGAGGAGCCGTTCGACGCGCCGACACTGCGGAGCGGTGAATTGCTGGTGCGCAATCGCGTGTTCGCGATCGCGCCGACGATCCGCAACTGGCTCAATCCGCCCGGACGCAGCGATCGCGGATCGATCCCGATCGGCGAGGCGATCGCGGGCATGGCGGGTTGCGAGGTCGTTGCCTCACGCCACCCCGATTGGCGAGCGGGCGATCGCCTGATCGCAATGGCGCGCTGGGAGGAGTGGAGCGTGATCGCGCCCGGAACGGCGGCCGTGCCACCGTTCCGGCTGCCGGCGAAGATGGATTTCACGCAGGCGCTGGGGCCGCTCTCGCTCAACAGCCTGACCGCTTATTTCGGCATGACCGAGATCGGGCGCGTCGCTGCCGGCGACGTCGTACTGGTCTCGGGCGCGGCAGGATCGGTCGGGTCGGTCGCTTGCCAGATCGCGCGTATCCTCGGCGCGCGCGTCGTCGCGATTGCCGGCGGCGCGGATAAATGCGCGTGGTTGCGCGACGCGTGCGGCGTCGACGCCACAATCGACTATCGGCGTGAGGATGTCGCGGCGCGCCTTGCTGAAACGTGCCCGGACGGGATCGACCTGTTCTTCGACAATGTGGGCGGGGCGATCCTCGATGCCGCGGTCGACCGGATGGCGGCACACGGACGGATCGTGCTGTGCGGCCAGATCGCGGCCTATGACGGCGATGCGCCGGCGCGGGGGCCGAGCGACATGATGAAACTGGTCTATCGGCGAATCCGGATGGAAGGTTTCGTCGTCGGCGATTTCGTCGATCGCGCTGATGAGGCACGCGCGGCGCTAGGTAGCTGGATCGACGACGGAATGCTCGCGATGCGGGTCGATCGGCGTCAGGGTTTCGAGGCGATCCCGGCGGCGTTCGTCGACCTGTTCTCGGGCCGGAACGTCGGGACGCTGATCGTCGCGGCGGATTGAAGCTCAGAGTTGCGTCGCCAGCCGGTGCGCTTCGAACAAGGCTTGCGACAGGCGCCGCGGCGCGATGCAATCGCCGATCGTGTGAACCTCCAACCCGCGGTCCGAGAAGACGGCCGGTCCCGGCCCGGCGGTCGAGCGCCCGGTTTGCACAACCAGCAGGTCGGTCGCGATCGACCACTCCGCACCGCTGGTCACAGCGGAAAAAGCGACGCTCCGGCCGGCATCATTGTATGATCGTGCCGCCGTCGATGACCAGTTCGGCGCCGGTCATGTAGCTCGATTCGGCTCCGGCGAGGAAGAGGATGGCGTCGGCGATCTCCGCCGCCTGGCCGATCCGCCCGATCGGTATCTGGGCGAGCCGGGCCGCTGCCTTTGCAGGATCGGCGAAGGCCGCGGCCGCCATCGGTGTCTCGATCATACCGGGGTGAACCGAATTGGCGCGCACGCCGTTGCCGAGCGCCGCGCATTCGAGCGCGGTCGCCTTGGTGAACATCCGCACGCCGCCCTTCGAGGCGCAATAGGCGCCGGCATTGACGGCGCCGATGATACCGCGGATCGAAGACACGTTGACGATCGCCCCGTGGCCGGAAGACGCGAGGAGCGGCAGCATCGCGCGCGTGCCGAGGAACACGCTGTCGAGGTTGATCGCCATCGTTTCGCGCCACGTCGCCAAGCTGGTGTCGGCGATCGATGTCAGGGTCGCGATGCCGACATTGTTGACGAGGACGTCGAGGCGGCCTGCTTCCCGGGCGATACGCTCCGCCAGGATCGCCCAGGCTTCCTCGTCGGTCGCGTCGCACGCCGTCGCGTGATGCCGGCCGGGGCTGGGCAGCATCGCGACGGCATCCGCCAGCCGCGCGCCGTCGCGGTCGACGAGATAGACGCGCGCGCCCTCGGTCGCGAAACGGCGGGCGGCAGCCATGCCGATACCCGACGCGGCGCCCGTCACCAGCACGATTTGATCGGTGAACCGGCTCATGCCGTCTGCGGCCCGCGATCGAGCCCCGCGTCGCGGCGGCTCATTGCGACGATGTCGTCGAAATTGGGATTGGCGCGCGCCAATATGTCGTCCGCGCGCTGCCGGATCGCGCGGTCGAATGCCGTCGTGGTGAAGGCGTAGAAGCGATCCTCGGCGATCGCGTCGAATGCCATGTCGGCGGCTTGCTCGGCAGTAGTGGCGTTGCGGTAGAGCTCCTCGCGCATCGCCTCGAGCTCGGCGGATTCGCGCACCGGGCCGTCGCCATCGGCGAATTGGGCGGGGCGGTGGCGCTCGGCATCGTAGATGCCGGTCTTGACCAGACCCGGGCACAGCATCGTTACACCGATCGGCGCGCCGACCTCCTTCAATCCGGCGTAGAGCGCCTCGGTCGCACGGACAACGGCATGCTTGGCGGCACCGTAGCAAGCCGATCCCGACCCGCTGACCACGCCGGCGACCGATGCGGTGTTGAGAATGTGCCCGGGGCGGCCGGCGGCGATCATCCGCGGCACGAACACGCGCATGCCATGAACCACGCCATAAAGGTTGACGCCGAGCGACCATTGCCAGTCGCCCAAACCATATTCCCAGACTTTGCGATGGCGCCCGCCGGGAACGATCCCCGCATTGTTGCAGAGGAGGTCCACCGTTCCGAACCGGGCATAAGCGGCGTCGGCGAGCGCGATAACGCTGGCTTCGTCGGTCACGTCGCAACGTATGGCGAGCGCCCGATCTCGGCCGATCGTCGCGGCGACCGCTTCGGCCTGCTGCTCCTGGATGTCCGCCAGAACGACATTCATCCCCTCCGCCGCGGCGCGCCGGGCCAAAGCGGCGCCGATCCCGCTGCCCGCGCCGGTGATGACTGCGGTCTTGCCAGAAAAGTCGAACATCATGCTGGTCCTTGCATGGGGGATGAGGATTGGGCCGATCGTGCCATTGCCACCCGATACAACCGGGCGGCACGGAACAGGACCAGCGAGCCTGCAGCCGAGGCGGCGAGCGAGAGCGACAAGGCGTAGCGCAGCCCGTCATTGCCCGCGCCGAAATGCCGGATCAGGAGATCGCTCACCATGCCGGTGCACCAGGGCCCCAACCCGAGGCCGAAGAGGTTGAAGATCAGAAGCAACACGGCGTTGCTGAACGCCCGCATGTGCGAGGGCACGAGCGACTGCGTGACCGACAGCACGGGGCCGTAATAAGCGATCATCAAGAGTGCGGCGGCGCTCGCCATCGCGATCGACAGCCCGGTCGATGCCGTCAGATACTGCGCCAGCGACACGGGCACCGTCGCGCCGATCGTCAGCGCCATCATCCACACGCGCCAGCGCTGGTCGCGCACCGCCAGTCGGTCGGCGAGGTAGCCGCCCAGGAACATGCCGACGGCGCCGCCGGCGCCGCTCTGGATTGCCATCAGCAGTGCGACCTGCGGCAACGACAGGCCGTGGTTGCGGGTGAAGAACGGCGCGTTCCAGGTCATCATCGCATATTGCGCAAAACCGTGCAGCATCACGCCCAGGACGACATAGCGGAACGCCTTTTCGCGCCACAGGAAGGTCAGCGACGCCGCGATGGACAGGCTGGGTGTCTGCGTCTTTCCCTGCTCGAACCAGCCGCGCGGCGGCTCCTTGATCAGCGCCATCGCGATCGGCGCCAGCGCCAGCCCGACCGCGCCGACGACGGCGAACGACCATCGCCATCCGAGCGCGCCGGCGAGCCAGCCGATCGCGCTGTAGCCGAGCATCAGGCCGACCGGCAGCGCCAGGCCCCAGGTCGACATGGCGGTGGCGCGGCGGTCAGGCGGATAATAATCGGCGATCAGCGACACGCTCGCCGGGACGCTCCCCGACTCCCCGATCGCGACGCCGATCCGGAAAAAGACGAGTGTCGCGAAGCCGGCCGCCAGGCCGCTCAGGCCGGTCATCGCGCTCCAGATCGCCAGCGAGACCGCGACGAGGAGCCGCCGGCTCATGCGATCGGCGAGTCGCGCGACGGGCAGCGACAAGGTAGCGTAGAACAGCGCGAAGGAGAGCCCGGTCAATGCGCCCAGCTGCCCGTCCGACAGGCCGAGGTCGGTCTTGATCGGGATCTGCAGGATCGAGAGGATCGTCCGGTCGATATAGTTGAAGGTCGAGATCAGGAAGAGCGCGAACAGCGCGCGGCGGCGGACGCCGTCTTCGCGGGCGGATCCGGCCGGGACACCGATGTCGGAAAGAATGGTCATCGCGATTCCTCAGGCCCAGCCGGCCGAGCGCGCGGCGGTGATCCCAAAGGTCGCGGCGAGCGCCAGCCCTCCGGCATAGCCGCGGCCGAAAGCGCCGCCGGCGTCGCTGCCCGCCGCGAACAGCGCGGGGACGGGCGTGCCGTCGGCGCGCAACACCCGCGCGCCGGTATCGATCGTCAGTCCGCCGAAAGTGAAGGTGATCGCCGGATGTACGATCAGTGCGTAGAAAGGCGGCTTGTCGAGCGCGGCGAAATCGTCGGTGCGCGGCGGATCCATCACTTCCCAGCCATGCCGCGCCTGGTGATTGAACGCGGCAATCGTCGCGCAGGTCGCCGCGCCGTCGAATCCATGCGCGTCGGCGAAAGCTGCGACTTCGTCGAGTGTCCCGGCGACCACGCCCTTCCCGCCATTGTCGATCGCGACCTGCATCTTGTCGAGCGGGATGCCGACCGAGACCACCGGCACAGTGGCATATGCTGCATGCGCGCGCGAATCCCAGAAGCAGATCGCCCGTGAGCCGGGTTGCCGCACCGTCTGGGCGGTATTGGCGTGATCGCCAAAGCTTTCGTCGCAGAACCGCTCGCCCGCTTCGTTGATCAGCAGGGCATGCTCCGAATGATATTGCGACAGCGCGACATAGAGCCGCTCGTCATCCCACACCCGCGGTTCGCTGACGAGATGGCCGTAAAAGCCGGCATTCGTGCCCGCGACCTCGCCGCCGGCCGCCGCGCCGAGACGCAGCCCGGCGCCGTCGCTGATCGGATTCGCGCGCAGCAGCATCCGTTCGGCCTGGGGATGGATGTAGCGCGCGCGCAATTCGGGGGACGCCTGGTATCCGCCGGTCGCGAGCAAGGTCGCGGCTGCCCGCACGGTCACCTCGCCGTCCACGTGCCGCGTTCGTGCCCCGGTCACCGTGCCATCCTCGTCCTGCAGCAACGCGGTGGTTTCCGTCTCGAGGATGACGAAGCCGCCATGCTGTTCGACCAAGTCCGCGCAGCCGCGGATATGGGCGTGGATGTCGATCTGATACCCTTGGCCGTGGAGCACGTCGATCCGGGGCGACATCTGGATGCCGCGGCTACGCAGCCAGGCAACCGCCGCGGGATAGGTGTCGAACACGATACCGGCGAGCGCCGGATCACCCCCGCCGTACAGTTCGATCTTCTCGCGCGACGACGCGGTCCAGAACACGCCCCCCGACAGCAAAGCCGATCCGCCCAACGCTGCCGCTTTCTCGACGACGATCACGCGCGCCCCGCGCGCCGCGGCCCAGCCGGCTGCGGACATTCCCGCCATGCCACCGCCGATGACCAGCAGGTCGCACGTGATTGTCGCTTCATCAGTCATGGAGCGTTCCGATGCGCTAGAACCTGGTTTCGACTTGCAGCAGCACCGCTCGCGGCTCGCCGGCGACGGTGAAGACTTCGCCTATGCCGCCCGGCTTGTCGACGCCGAGCGTTCCGTAGCGGCGGTTGGTGAGGTTGCGGCCGATCAGCGACAGCGCCCAACGGTCGTCCGCGGTCGCGATCCGTGCCCCGGCGTTGAACAGGGTGAAGCCCTTTTGGAACGACACCGGGTTGAGGTTGAGCCCGGTATAATAGCCCGACGTATAGCGCAGATCGGCGTTGAGCGTCAGGCGGTACTGCGAAGACAGGTCGAATCCCTGCACGATCCCGGCCGTCACCACCCAGTCGGGCGCGCGATAGACGGGCTTGCCCGAGAGATCCTGGTGCGCCGGTATCGATCCGGCGGCCGGGATGCACCCCGTCGCGACGGTCTGGCCGGCATAACATTGGGCGATCGGGAAGGACTGAAAATAGGCGTCGTTGTAGGAGGCCGTCGTCCGCAAGGTGGTATTGCGCGCGGGACGATAGGATGCCTCGAATTCGATTCCCCTGGTGATCGTGCTGGCCGCGTTCTGGGTCGCGTAGACGGGGGCTCCGTTCGGCAGCACGAGCAGCGAGGTCAGCGGCAGCCCGGTATATTTGTAGCTGAACGCGGTGAGCGTGGTGGTGAGCTTGCCGTTAAACAGCGACGCCTTGGTTCCCAGCTCGAAGCCGCGCACCTTCTCCGCGTTGAAACTCAGCGTATCTTTCGTTGCGGTCGACGCGAGAATACCCGGATTGGAATATCCGCCCGCCAGATAGCCCGTCTTGTACGCGCCGTAGATCAACACGTTGCGATGCGGATGCCAACTCAACGTCGCTTCGGGCGAGAAATTGTCCGCGCTCTTTTCGCCATTGATAATCGTGCCCACCGGCAGGATTCCGACCGCGTTGGAGTTCACGAAGGTGCTGAAGCTGTTGATCTTGTTCTTCTGCCACGTGTAGCGCCCGCCGCCGGCAAGCTCGAGGGTGTCGGAGAATTTGACGATCAATTGCCCGAACCCCGAAAATGCCGTGCTCTCGTTGTGTTGTTCGTTATCATAGGCATGGAATTTGCCGGTCGTGGCATCGGGCAGCAACGCACCGTTGGCGCCGCCGACGTACAAGGTCCGCTTGTTCTGTTCATAATGGCCACCAAACGCGACGTTGAACATACCGTCGAATGAGGTGACGGCGCGGACCTCCTCGTAGAAGCTCTTGTTCTTCTCGTTGCTGTACGACCAGAATTGCGAATAGGCCGTGCCGTCGGCATTGCCCTGGCTGACATAGGCGTAATCATAATAGCCGGTGACCGAGGTCAGCTTGATCTTCCCGGCGGTGTAGTTGAGCGTCAGCGTCGGCAGATAGGTATCGTCGCTGGAAAAGGGGCGGCCATTGTCGTGCGCCTTCACCTGCGGCCAGAGGTTGATGATGGTTGGCGACAGCCAGCCCTGTGACGACCGGTCGTCGAGCTTGCAGTCGCCCGTCGGATCCAGCAGCGCCGCGCCCGCGCCCGGCCGCGCCCGGCCGACAGGGCAGCCCATGACTTCGTCGAAGCTCTGCAGGCTCTGGCCTTGATAGCGACTGACGAGCATCTTGAAGGTCGCGTCGAAATTGCCGTCCTCATATTTGAGCGTGAACCGCCCGGCGAGCTTCTTCTCGGCGCCGAGCCGGCTCTGCGCGGGGGGGACGAAGATGCTTCCGGTCGCGGCGCTGCGGAGCAGGTCGGGGACGCCGTTGTTCATGTTGCGGATATAGCCCTGGCTCTGACTCGCAAAGAGCGCGAGGCGGGCGCTGAGCTTGTCGGTGATCGGCCCCGACACCGCCGCCTCGATCGAGGCGGTATCAGCGTTGAATTCATAGCCGCCGCGGACGAAGCCGGAAAAAGTCCGCGTCGGATCGGCCGACTTGATCGACACCACGCCACCGGGGGAGTTCTTGCCGAAGAACAATGCCTGCGGCCCCTTGAGGACGTCGACCGACTCGATGTCGAACAGGGCATCGTTGAGGATACGTCCGCGGCTCATCGCCATGCCGTCGAAATCGAGCAGCACCGATTGCTCGATACCGGCGTCGAGGCTGGCCGAGCTGACGCCGCGCATCGTGATCGAGGTGCCCGACCCCGTGAAACCGCGGTCGAGCGATACTTGCGGCGCTAGGATCTTGATATTGGCGACCGAAGTCAGGTCGTACTGTCGGATTTGCGCGGGCGTGATGACGGTGGCCGCGACGGGGACGTCGATCAGGCGCTCCGCACGCCGCCGCGCAGTCACGACGACGTCCGCATCGTTAGCCTGAGCCTTTGCCGTATCGGCCGCGGCTTGCGGCACGGCGGCCGAGGCGCCAGCGGCCGCCGGTTGTTCCTGCGCGGTGGCGGGCGTCGCAAGGGCGGTGGCAAGGGCGCCAAGCGCGGAACTCCAGAATAGCTTGTCCATGTTATTTCCCTCTCCCTTTATGTGATCGCCCCGGTCTCGCCGACGTCATTTCGTTGTGATGTCAGCTTGCGCCCGCTTGCTCGGCCGCACGCCACGCGGCCTTGGCCAGGGGGTCGATGCGCTCGATGATTTCGCCGGCATTCGCCGCTGTTTGCACGCCCTCGCGTGCGCGTCCGGCGATCCCCTGGAGAATGGCGGCGACGCGAAACAGATTGAACGCGATGTAGAAGGGATGCGTCGGGTCAACATCGAACCCGGTGCGCTCGCGATAGCGCCGGGCGTAATCCGCGGGGCTGGGGATGCCGAGCGCGTCGAGGTCGGCGCCTGCCAGCGTGCCGCGCACATCGACGCCTTCCGGTCGGGTCCATTCCATCATGTGGTAGCTGAGGTCGCCGAGCGGATCGCCGAGCGTTGACAGCTCCCAATCAATCACCGCCACCACGCGCGGCTCGGTCGGGTGGACCAGCAGATTGTGGAACGAATAATCGCCGTGAATGATCGTCGTGCGCTCGGGCAACACCGGGATCGCGCCGGGCAGCCAGGCGATCAGCTTGTCCATTTCCGGAATGTCGCGAGTGCGCGAAGCGTCGTATTGGCGTGACCAGCGCGAGATCTGACGAGCGAAATAATTGCCCGGCTTGCCGTAATCGCGGAGCCCGATCGCCTCGTAATCGACGCTGTGGAGTGCCGCGAGCGCGGCGTTCGCCGAATCGTAGATCGCGGCGCGGTCGTCGCGCGACAGGCCGGGCATCCTGGGGTCCCAGAAAGCACGGCCGGGCACGTGGCGCATGACGTAGAACATCGTGCCAATAACGTCGGTGTCCTCGCACAACACCAGCGGTTCGGGCACCGGCAAGCCCGCGTCGAACAGCGCGCGCGTGATGCGGTATTCGCGATCGACGGCATGCGCCGACGCGAGCAGCACGCCTGCCGGCTTGCGGCGCAGGACCAGCTTGCCGGCATTGGTTTCGAGCAGGAAGGTCGGGTTCGACTGCCCGCCCTGGAACTGGCGGACTCCGATGTCGCCGGTGAGGCCTGGAATGGTGCCGCGCAGGTAGCGCGCAAGTTGGTCCTCATCGAACTGGCTGCCCGGGGGCACGGCGACGGTGGCGCCGATCTGTGCGGCGGGCGCGCTCATGCCGCTATCCTTGCGGTGCGATATTTGTCGAGCTCCATCCGCGCGAGCTGGCGTTCATGGACTTCGTCGGGCCCGTCGGTCAGACGGACGATGCGCGTGTTGGCCCACAATTCGGCGAGCCCGAAATCGTCCGAAACGCCGCCGCCGCCATGTGCCTGGATCGCTTCGTCGACGATCCGCTGTGCCATGCGCGGCGCCGCGATCTTGATCATCGCGATCTCGGCGCGCGCGGCCTTGTTGCCGACCGTGTCCATCATGTGCGCCGCCTTGAGGCAGAGCAGCCGCGCCATCTCGATCTCACACCGCGCGCGGGCGATCCGCTCCTCCCACACCGAATGCTCGGCGATCGACTTGCCGAAGGCGTGGCGGTCGACCAGCCGGCAGCACATCTTCTCGAGCGCGACCTCCATCGTCGCGATGTTGCGCATCGTGTGGTGGATGCGGCCCGGGCCGAGCCGGCCCTGTGCGATCTCGAACCCCCGTCCTTCGCCGAGCAGCAGGTTCTCGGCAGGGACGCGCACTTCTTCCAGAAGAACCTCGAAATGACCGTGGGGAGCGTGGTCGTAGCCGAAGACGGGCAGATGCCTGACCAGGGTGACGCCGGGCGTATCGCGCGGCACCAGGATCATCGATTGCTGGTTATAGGCGGGTGCGTCAGGGTCGGTCTTGCCCATCAGCACGAAGAAATCGCATTTGGGGTGGCCCGCGCCCGATGACCACCATTTGCGGCCGTTGATCACATAATGCCTGCCGTCGCGCCGGATCTCGGTCTGGATGTTGCGCGCGTCGGACGAAGCCACGGCGGGTTCGGTCATCAGGAACGCCGACCGCGTGACGCCGTCGCGCAGCGGCACCATGAAGCGCTCTTTCTGTGCCGGCGTGCCGTAGCGATGGAGCACCTCGAAATTGCCGGTATCGGGCGCCATGCAGTTGAACACCTCGCTCGCGAACGAGACGCGGCCCATCAATTCGGCGATCGGGGCATAGTCGAGATTGCTGAGCCCGGGGCTGGTGAAATAGGCGTCGTCATGCGCCGATGGGGGCATGAAGAAGTTCCACAATCCCTCTGCTTTCGCCTTGGCCTTGAGCGCCTCAAAGACCGGCGGGATTTCGCGCCAGCGGTCGATCGCCGCCAGTTCGGCGTGATAGACAGGGATCGCGGGGATGATATGCTCATCCATGAACGCGCGGACGCGCGCCATCCATTCGCTCGATCGCTGCGACTGTTCGAACGCCATGGCGCGGATATCCCTCCTGTCGTTTCTTTCGGATCGTTCGTCCGGTCGGTCGGCTGTACTATTTTTCGACCGACCGGTCGGCTGTCAAATAGGACAGTGGGCCGGCGGTTGACGCCCGACCAGTCGGTCGACAAGCTTAAGGCAGGAGAGGTCGATGACGACGCCAAGATCATTTGGGCCATTGGGTGATGTCGCGCTGCTGCGCGGCCATGCGCCGTACACGCTTGCCGGCTATGCGGGTTTCCGTGCGGTCATCGATACCGACGGCGCGGTCCCGGCGAGGCTCAAGGCGCTGTTCATTGCGGTCGCCGCGATCGACCGCCGCTATCCCGAACTGGCGCGGCGCGAACTGGCGCGGGGGGCTTCGCTCGGGCTGACCGTTCGCGACGCGACCGCTGGGCTCATCGTCCTCAGCAGCTTGCGCGGCGAAGGCGCGGCGCTCGAATTCGCCGACGTGATCGCGACCGTCTTCGATGACTCCGGCGCACCGCCGCCGCAGGACCTGCCACACGCCGGGCCGGGGGAGGCGGAAGCCAATTTCCTCGCTTATTTCGGCACGATCCCGGTGCCGCTTGCGCAGCTGATGCGGCTCTGCCCAGGCGCGGCAGATGCTTATTACCTGATGCGCCGCGGCAGCATCGACGCCAACCCGTTGTCGCCCAAACATGGCGAGCTGTTGCTGCTGGCGATCCTCGCGGCCGGCTACAGTCCGATGGCTGCCACGCATGTCCGCGGTGCGCGCATGGCGGGCGCGACCGACCAGGAAATCGCCGAGGCGGTGCTGTGCGCCGTCCCCGCCGCCGGCATCGCCGCCTGGATAGGCGTCGGTGCGATGCTCGCTCCGGACTAATGGTCCGTAGGCCCCAATTTAGCCCAATATCGAAGGAGATTCTGATGGAACTCGAAAAGGACGTCATCCAGTACGAACTGGCCGACAACGGCATCTGCACGATCTGGCTTAATCGTCCCCACAAGCGGAACTGCGTCAGCCCGCAATTGCTGCGCGAACTTGAAGTCGCGGTCGATCGCGCGGCGGCGGACAAGAAAGCGCTCGCCGTGGTGTTCCGTGGACGCGGTAACACCTTCTGTTCGGGCGCGGACCTCGATCAGCTGGTCGGCCCGGTGCTGCACGAATCGACCACCTCGCTGCAGCTCGCGATCGACTCGGCGCGGACCTACGACAAGATCTACAACATGGGTAAGCCGACCATCGCGGCGGTTGAGGGCTATGCCGTCGCCGGCGGGTTCGAGCTGATGATCTCGTGCGACTTCGCGCTGGCGGCGTCCGAGGCGAAGATCGGCGACTTCCACATCCGCCGCGCGCTCTTCGGCGGTGCCGGGCCGATCTATCGCCTGCCGCGCTATATCGGCATGCGCAAGTCGAAGGAGCTGATGCTGACCGGCAAGCTGTTGACCGGTGACGAGACCGTCGAATGGGGTCTGTGCAATGCATCGGCGCCGATGGCCGAGTTCGACCAGCTGATCGCCGATTTCTGCGCGCCGCTGATCGACAAGAGCCCGTTCTGCATGTGGATGACCAAGATGGCGCTCAATCGCGGCATGGATGCGGACACTAACTCGCTGATCACGCTCGAGACGATGACCTGCAACGTCGTGCATCATTCGGCCGATGCCAAGGAAGGCGTCGCGGCGTTCCTCGAAAAGCGCAAGCCGGTCTGGACGGGCAAATAAGGCGATGACGGTCAGCATGGTCGTGCTCGCCAGCCGGCCTGGCGGCTGGACGCAGGAGCGGTTCACGGACTGGTGGCGCGGGCCGCATGCCGATGCGGCGAAGCTGCTGCCCGGCCTGCTCGCCTATCGCCACGGCGTGGTCACCAAGGACTATGACAGTCCCGAAACGCCGGGCTGGGACGGGCATGCCGTGCTGACTTTTGCCGACCAGGCTGCGCTTGACGCGGCTTTCGCCTCGCTCGAATGGAAAGCGGCGACCGCGCAGACGAAAGGCATGGGCGGTCGACGCATCATTCTCATCACCGATGAGGTCGATCTGCTTGCCGGGTGCGGCGATGGCTGACCTTGCCCCCGGTTTCGCGACCGCGGCGTTTCGCCTCGACGGCAAGCGCGCGTTGATTACCGGCGGACGCGGCGCGCTGGCCGAGGCGATGGCGGCGACGCTGGCCGACCTCGGCTGCGCGATCGCGCTGGCTTCGCGCAATGGCGATGAATGCGCGGCGATCGCGGCGCGTATAGCCGAGCGTTTTGGCACTCCCGCGATCGGGCTGTCATGCGACATCGCCGACGAGGCTTCGGTCGAAGCGGCGGTGGCCAAAGTCGTCGCCGAGCTCGGCGGGCTCGACCTGCTCGTCAACAATGCCGGCGCGTCATGGTGGGGACTGCCGCAGGACATTCCTCTTAAGGGGTGGCGCAAGGTGATGGACATCAATGTCACCGGAACCTTCCTCGCCTGTCGCCATGCCGCGCGTCACATGCTCGCCCATGGCGGCGGTGCAATCATCAACATCGCCTCGGTCGGAGCGTTCATCTCCTATCGGCCCGAAGAGGGGCAGGTCGTGCCCTACACCACCAGCAAGGCGGCGATCGTCCATTTGACCAGCGACCTCGCCGCGCAATGGGCCGGACAGGGCATCCGTGTGAATGCCATCGCGCCGGGATCGATTGAAACCGGCATGACCGAGACGCTCGACCCCGCGATCCAGGAGAAGACGCGCGCCGGCATCCTGCTTGGGCGGTTCGGGAGGCCGGAGGAGATCAGCGGCACGTTGGCGCTGCTGGCGTCGGATGCGGGCAGCTTCATCACTGGGCAGACCTTCCTCGTCGATGGAGGTCAGTCGCTTGGCTGAGTTTCGTGCCGACGGTCTGACTTGGACCGATGAGCGATTGTGGCCACAATTCGCGGCGCATGTGGATGCAGATCCGGATGCACTGGCGCTGATCGATTGCGGTGATCGCCGCTGGACGCGTCGCGAACTCCATGGGCTCGCGCTCGACATTGCCAAACGCCTGGCAGCGGTGGGCGTGACAGCGGGTAGCCGAGTCCTCGCCGCCGGCGTGAAGCGTGCCGAGACGCTCGCCGCGGCGCTGGCGACATCGGCTTGCGAAGCGACCTTCTGTCCCTATTCACCGAAACTGTCCGAGGCTGACCGCCAGGTTCTCGAGACCCGGCTCGGCCACGCCGCGCATGTCGTGATCGGCAGCGACGATGCGATCATCGTCGCGCCAGCCACGTCCGAGCGGCGTACCGCCGATCCGCGCGATCGCGATACCGTGCTGATCGGCTTCACGTCGGGCTCCACCGGTATGCCCAAGGCGGTGATGCACGGCGCCGCCGCGCTCAATTATGCGACGCGCGCCTGTGCGGCGATCGCGGCGCTGCAACCAGCGGATTCGATCCTCGGCATTGTGCCCTTGGATAGCGCGCCGGGATTCACCTTCACCGCGCATTTCGCCTTGTCGCAGGGGCGGCCTTTGGTGTTGGTCGATCCCTGGGATCCGGTAGCGGCGATGCGCCGTGCGGTCGAACATGGTTGCGGCTGGGCGATCATGGTGCCGACCCATCTCTATACGATGGTCGAAGCGGCGAAGACTGGATCATGGACGGCAACCCTGCCGCTGCGCGCCGCCGCGGTCGGGGGCAGCGCGATGACCGCCGAGCTGATCGCCGATGCCGAAACGCTGCTGGGTCTCAAGGCGCTCAGGATGTTCGGCATGTCCGAATGCATGGGACATTGCTCGACGCGCCCCGGCGATCCGCTCACGCGGCGGCGAGGATCGGACGGCATACCCTTTCCGGGCACCGAGGAGGAAGCGTTCGACGCCGAGGGCGTCGCGCTGCCGCGCGGGTCGCGCGGGCAGGCAGGCGTGCGCGGGCCGTCGTTATTCCTCGGTTATGCCGAGGGGCTCGGATCGGGCCAGGAGCGGCGGAGCCGCGACGGCTACTTCCTGACCGGGGACGAGATCGTCCGCGACGAGGAAGGATTCGTCACCGTGGTCGGCCGGATCAAGGACCAGATCATTCGCGGCGGGTTCAACATCGATCCTGCCGAGATCGAGGCCGCGCTGCTGCGCCACCCGGCGATCGCCGAGGTCGCGGTAGTCGCGATACCCGAGCCTAAGCTCGGGGAGCAGGCGTGCGCGGTCTGCCGGGTACGCCAGGGTATGACACCATTCGGGTTCGCGACGATGGTCGATCATCTCGAACGCGAAGGCCTCTCGCGCAAGAAATGGCCCGAGCATCTCCTGATCGTCGAGCAGATGGCGGTCGGCGCGACCGGCAAGCTCGACAAGAAGGCGATGGCCGCCCATGCCGCATCGGCACTCGGGCGAGGCTAGCCCAACGAACGCGCCGCCAGCGACTCCGCCAGTCGCGTCGCAAGCTCGCCCACCGGGCCGGTCGTCTCCCACGCATAGAGCGATACCGCCATCGATTGCTCTTCGCCCAAGGCACGGTGGATGCGTACCGCGCGGTCGCCGGTAGAGCGTCGGGGAAGGAGCGAGATGCCCATTCCCGCCTCGATCGCCACCAGCACGCCCGAAAGGCTGCTGCCGGTGAAGGCGATATACCAGCGGCGTTGCTCGCGCTCGATCCGCGCGAACATCTCGTCGCGATAGAGACCACCCGGCGGGAACGACACCAGCGGCACCGGATCGGGCCAGTCGCGATCGACCGTCGCGCTTTCGTACCATGCCATCGGCTCGGCGAACGAGACGCGGCAATCCGGGCTCGCGCGATGCTCTTTGACGACGACGATATCGAACTCGCCGTCGCGATAGCGGCGCATCAGATCGCGGCTGAGCCCGGTCGTCACGTCGAGTCGCGTCTCGCGGTGGGTCTCGGCGAAGGCGGCGAGGCCGCGGGCGACGTCGGGGGTGACGATATCGTCGGGCACGCCGATCCGCGCGGCGTGCGTCCCCGCGGGGTCGGCGAGTAAGCCGGTCGCCTCGGCCTGCAGCGCGAGGATGCGGCGCGCATAGCCGAGCAGTCTTTCACCCGCCGGGGTCGGGCGGACCGGGCGCGACGCGCGGTCGATCAGCGGATGGCCGACGGCCTGCTCGAGCCGGGCGAGCTGCTGGCTGATCGTCGATTGCGTCATGTTGAGCCGCGTCGCGGCGTCGGTGAAGCTCTGCCGGTCGGCGATCGCGACAAAGGCACGCAGCAGACGGGGATCGAGCATCGACGGCAACATTCGAAAAATGGATATCGTTTATCATGATATCTCGTTTGCGCATGATAGGGAAGCTGGCGTAAAATCCCGCGCGGACTGGATGGGATCTCGAAACGTGAAACTTCCTCTTATCGCCCTGGCGGCGGCGGTATCTCTGGCGTCGATCCAGGCTGTGGCGCGCGAGAAGGCCGATGTGCTGATCCGGCACGCGACGGTGATCGATGTCGAACATGCCCGCACGATCCCCGATCAGGCGGTGGCGACCCGGGGCGACCGGATCGTTGCGGTCGGCGCCGATGCGGCGGTGGCGAAGGCGTGGGGCGCGACGCGCGAGGTCGACGGCAAGGGGCGCTATCTGATCCCCGGACTATGGGACATGCACGTCCATTTCGGCGGCGGCCCGGCGCTGATCGACGAGAATAAGGCGCTGCTGCCGCTCTATGTCGCTTATGGCATCACCACGATCCGCGATTGCGCGGGCGATCTTCCTTACGAGGTGCTCAAGTGGCGCGGCGAGATCGCCGACGGCGCGTTGTTCGGCCCGACCCTGCTCAGCGCCGGCCCCAAGATCGAGGGCGTCAAACCGGTGTGGAAGGGCACGCTGGAAACCGGATCGGAGGCCGATGTCGACGCGGCGATCGCCAAGCTCAAGGCGCTCAAGGTCGATTTCGTCAAGATCACCGACAGCACGCTCAAGCCCGAGCTGTTCCTTTATGCGGTGCGCAAGGCGCGCGAAGCCGGCCTGCGCACCTCCGGGCATATCCCGATGGCGCTCACCGTCGGGCAGGCGGTCGATGCCGGGCTGAGCTCGATCGAGCATCTGAGCTATGCGCATAAGGCCGGATCGAAGGACGAAGCGCGGATCGCCGCCGATTTCGCCGCGGGCCGGATCGATCGCGCCACCGCGACCGCGCAGCTCGACGCCTCGTTCGACGCCGAGACCGCGATGGCCTCCTATCGCAAGCTCAAGGATCATCACGTCTTCGTGACGCCGACGCTCAATATCGAGCGGCTGCTCGCCTATCTCGACACCGACGATCATTCGAAGGACGCGTTCCTCGCCTATGTCGGGCCAGGCTTGCGCAAGACCTATCAGTGGCGGATCGAACGCGCCGCCAAGGCGACCCCGGAGCAGATCGAGGCGCGCCACCGCGATTATCGCGCGACCGCGGCGGTGATGCCGCTGCTCGAAAAGGCCGGGGTGACGATCATGGCCGGTACCGATGCGGGCTTCCTCAATTCGTTCGATTATCCCGCGCTCGGGCTGCATCAGGAACTGGCGCTCTATGTCGAGAACGGGCTGACCCCGGCCGAGGCGCTCGCGGCTGCGACCCGCGCCGGGCCGGCGTGGTTCGGCAAGCTCGATCGTTACGGTTCGGTCGAGACGGGCAAGCAGGCCGATCTGGTGCTGCTCGATCGCAACCCGCTGGAGGACATTCACGCGACGCAGACGGTCAATACCGTGGTGCTGCGCGGCAAGGTCGAGGATCGCGCGACGCTCGACCGGCTGCTCGCGGAGGCCAAGGCCAAGGTCGCGAAATGGGATGCGGAGGCGATGAAATGACCCGCGACGCGGACGACCGGCGCTTCCTCGATGCGGCGATCGCGCTGGCGCGCGGCAATGTCGAGCGCGGCGGCCGGCCGTTCGGCGCATTGGTGGTGAAGGACGGTGCGGTGATCGCCACCGGGGTCAATATGATCCTCGCCACCAATGACCCCACCGCGCATGCCGAAATGAGTGCGATCCGCGCGGCGAGCCAGGCGCTCGCCTCGCCGGATCTGTCGGGCTGCACCGTTTATGCGAGCGGACACCCCTGCCCGATGTGCCTCGCCGCGATGCGGATGGCGGGGGTGGGAGAGGTCGCCTTCGCTTATTCTAACGAGGATGGCGCGCCGTTCGGGCTGTCGACCGCGGCGATCTATGACGAATTGCGGCGGCCCTTCGCCGAGCAAAGCATGACGATCCGGCATGTCGGCGCGGCGGATGCCGCGGCGCCGGCGATCTATATCGAGTGGCAGCACGCCGATCGGGGCTGACGTGTTGCGCGCGACCTCCCCTCCGTTCGCCCTGAGCTTGTCGAAGGGCTGCCTTTCTTCGCCCGAAGAAAAGTGCAGGGCTTCGACAAGCTCAGCCCGAACGGGGAGAGCGAGTCCGGCGTCAATGCAGGGCGAAAGATGAGTTCTGTCGAACACCCCCGCCGCCTGCTGCTTCTGCTGATGGTGGTGCTCGTCGGGCTCAACCTGCGCCCGTTCCTCACCGCCACCGGGCCACTGGCCGGCGGGATACGCGCCGATACCGGCATGACGTTCCAGACCATGTCGCTGCTGACGCTCGTGCCGATGGCGTTGATGGGAGTGTTCGCCTTTGCCGGCCCCGCGCTCGAGCAGCGCATCGGTGCGCGGCGCGCGATGATCGCGGCGCTGGCGGTGATGGCCGCCGGATCGGCCGCGCGGCTGTTCGTATCGAGCGCGGGCGAGCTCGTCGCGACCGCTGCGCTGATCGGGGTGGGGGTGGCGATCGTCCAGGCGGTGTTCCCCGGCATCCTCAAGCGCCATTTCGCGGGGCAGCTTGCGGTGATCATGGGGCTTTATTCCGCGACGTTGATGGGCGGAGGCGCGGTCGGCGCGCGGCTCTCACCGCTCATTGCGGCGCTCGCCGGCGGGTGGCGTGTCGGGCTCGGCTGGCTGGTCGCGCCGGCTGCGGCGGCGCTGCTCGTCGCGGGTTTATTCCTGCCGCGCGATCCGCAGCGCGCGGATAGCGCCACGATCCGCGTCGGCCATTTGCTGCGCCGTCCGCGCACCTGGCTGCTGATGGTCTGCTTCGGGCTGGTCAACGGCGGTTATTCGACCGTGATCGCGTGGCTCGCGCCCTTTTATCAGGAGCGCGGGTGGAGCGCGGGGACGAGCGGAACCTTGCTCGCGGCGATGGCCTTGTCGCAGGGGATTGCCGCATTGCTGTTCCCCGCGCTTGCGCGGCGCGGACGCGATCGGCGCGGCTGGCTGTGGCTGACGCTGGTGTTGCAGGCGACCGGGTTCTTCGGGCTCGCGACGATGCCCGATCTGGCGCCGCTATTATGGGCGGTCGCGGTCGGCGCCGGGCTCGGCGCAAGCTTCGCGCTGACGATGATCGTCGCGCTCGATCATCTCGATCATCCCGCCGCCGCGGGCGCGCTCGCCGCGTTGATGCAGGGCGGCGGTTTTCTGCTTGCGGCACTCGCGCCGTGGGTCACCGCCTTGCTGCATGAGCGGACCGGCGGGTTCGCTGCCGGCTGGGGAATGCATCTCGGCATCGTCGCACTCGTCACCGCGCTGACCGCGCGGCTCGCGCCGCATTCCTATGCGCGCGCGCTGGCGGGTTAGGAGCCGATCGACTATGCGCGCCGCAACATCTGTCAGGAGCGAGAATCTATGATCGAACGTATCGAATCCGGCGCGCGCATGAGCCAGGCCGTCATCCACGGCGACACGATCTATCTCGCGGGGCAGGTCGGCGCGCCCGGCGAGAGCGTCACTGCGCAGACCACCGCCGTGCTGGCCGAGATCGACGATCTGCTCGCGCGCTGCGGCAGCGATCGCAGCCATATCCTGAGCGCGACGATCTGGCTGGCCGACATGAACGACTTCGCCGAGATGAACAAGGTATGGGATGCCTGGGTCGCTCCCGGCGCCGCGCCGGCGCGCGCGACCGGCGAGGCCAAGCTCGCCACCCCCGATTATCGCGTCGAGATCATCGTCGTCGCCGCGCGCAAATAAGCGGATCGAGATTGCGGTTCCCGGCGGCGGCTGCTAACCGCCGCCGCAACATCAAGAGTCGGGCCGACGTCCGACACCAACCTGCTCCCCGAGCAAGGTGGTGCCTCCGATAAAGGGGGGATGTGGCCGGACCGGCAACGAAACGGGGTCAAGCCGCGCGATACGTCGATCCGATTCTGGTGCCGCACCAGAGAAGGAACCGACATGGCCGATCGTATCCAGCAATTCGCCAGCGACAATTATGCCGGCATCTGCCCAGAGGCGTGGGCGGCGATGGAAGCCGCCAATGCCGGCTCGGCCACCGCTTATGGCGACGACGAATGGACCGCGCGCGCGGCGGACGGGTTTCGCACATTGTTCGAAACCGATTGCGAGGTGTTCTTCGCGTTCAACGGCACCGCGGCCAATTCACTCGCGCTCGCGGCGCTGTGCCAATCCTATCACAGCGTGATCTGCTCCTCCTTCGCGCATGTCGAAACCGACGAATGCGGCGCGCCGGAATTCTTCTCCAACGGATCGAAATTGCTCGTCGCGCCGACCGACGACGGCAAGCTGACCCCCGAGGCGATCGTCCGGCTCGCGACCAGCCGCGCCGATATCCACTTCCCCAAGCCGCGCGTGGTGACGATCACCCAGCCGACCGAGACGGGGCAGGTGTATAGCGTGGAGGACGTGCGCGCGATTGCGGCGGTGTGCCGCGATCTGGGGCTCAAGCTGCACATGGACGGCGCGCGTTTCGCGCAGGCCTGCGCCAGCCTCGGCTGCGCGCCGGCCGATATCACGTGGCGCGCCGGGGTCGACGTTCTGTGCTTCGGCGGCACCAAGGCCGGGATGGCGGTGGGCGAAGCGGTGATCTTCTTCGATACCGCGCTGGCGGCGGATTTCGATTATCGCTGCAAACAGGCCGGGCAGCTCGCGTCGAAGATGCGCTTCCTTTCCGCGCCGTGGACCGGGTTGCTCGAAAGCGGTGCGTGGCTGCGTCATGCGCGGCACGCCAATGATTGCGCCCGCGCGTTGGCGGCGGGGATCGGGAATTGCGCGGAAATCGAGTTGATGTTCCCGGTGCAGTCCAACGCGGTGTTCGTGAAGGCGCCCGCCGCGGTGCTCGATGCGCTGCGCGCGCGGGGCTGGCGTTTTTACACCTTCATCGGCGGCGGCGCGCGCTTCATGTTCGCGTGGGATTCGGATCCCGCCGAAATCGCCCAGTTGATCGGCGACGTTCGCGAGGCGACCGAGATGGCGATCGTCTGACGGCCGGCCTTTCAGCGCGATGCCGCCCCGCCGGCGCCCAACAGCCGGCGCGCGGCATCGATCGCGAGCGCGAAGCAAGCGGCCAGCAACACCGCGTCCTTAAAGAGAAATTGCGCGCGCCCGGCCATGAACGGGAAGCCATAGCCTTCCTCCCACAGATTGCCGTCGAAACTGAAGCTGAGCGTGACGAGGAAGGTCGCCATCCCCATCAGCGCGCCGAACAGCCCGGCGCGCGCAGAAACGGCGCCGGCGGCGATCAGCGCGCCGGTGATGAGCTCGACGGTGCCGATGGCGTTGCTCGCGCCCTGAACGCCCCAGATCGGATACATCCAGCCGAACAGCCAATAGTTTTCCGCCGTGCGCGCGACGCCTTGGGCTTCGTAAGCGGCGAATTTGGCAATGCCGAACATGAGGAAGGTGAAGACCAGCGATGCGCGGAGCGCGTGGGTGGCATATTGCGGGTTGAGGATTCTGTTGATCATTTGTCCTATTATCAATTCGTTACTTAGTAGAGATGCGGCTAAAAGCAGCATCGCGGCCTGTATCGGCGGTGTCCTGTTAGCAGTTGCGTGCATTATTGTCGGCGCTGACATATATAACGGGCTGCCCCGCGCATATCAGCCGGCCGCAGACGACAATTCCGGCTCGAATTCATCCAATTTTACAACAGAAAACGCCGCAAGCACGTAGAGTATCAATGATGACAGAGGCTTCGGGCGCAGAAGGAATCAAACGAGCCGCAACTTCGGGGAACAAGTCCGTCGGCCGGCTTATCGACACGCTCGACAGCTACAGCATCGACATCGGAAAAACGCACATTTCCTTGTGGGATGCATTGGTTGTCGCGATCGTCGTGGTCGGCATCATCGTCGTGGCGCAGCTCGTCAGCAGATTTTCGGGCTATCTGCTCAAGCGCATAAAGGGTCTCGACGACGCGCAGCGGTTGCTGGCGGACAAGCTCGCGACGATCGGCGTCTGGGCGCTGGCGATCCTGATCGGAATCGATTTCCTCGGGATCGATCTGACCGCGCTGGCAGTATTCTCGGGCGCGTTCGGGCTCGCCATCGGCTTCGGATTGCAGAAGACCTTCGGCAATCTCATCGCCGGGATCATCCTGTTGATGGATCGTTCGATCAAGCCGGGGGACGTGATCGCGGTAAACGACGCCAGCGGTCGCGAGAGCTTCGGCCAGATCCGCAAGATCGGCATCCGCGCGATTTCGGTCACCACGCGCGACATGAAGGAATATCTCATTCCCAACGAAAACCTGATGATCAATCAGGTGGAGAATTGGTCGTACAGCACGCGCAACGTCCGCGTCCGGGTGCCCGTCGGCGTATCCTATCACGCCGATCTCGAACTGGTCGAAAAATTGATGATGGACGCGGCGGTCGGCGCGCCGCGCGTCCTCGTCGCGCCCGAGCCGAAGATCATGCTCGCCGGCTTCGGCGAAAGCTCGGTCGATTTCGAGATCTGTTTCTGGATCGCGGACCCGGAGGAGGGGATCGGCCCGGTCCGTTCCGATGTGCTCAAGCGGCTATGGTATCTGTTCAAGGAGAACCGGATCGAAATCCCCTTCCCGCAACGCGACGTGCATTTGAAGAATGCCGATGAATTCACGCGCATCGCCTGTCCCTAGCGACGGGAGGCCGCCCGATGCCTCAGCTGCTTGAAGCGGTGATCATGGCCTATGGGCCGTATATCGGGCTGGTTCTGCTCGCCGGGCTGTTTGTCGCCTTCGCGCTCGAGCGCCGCCCGCCGGTGGTGATCGCCGCGCTCGGCGGGCTGGTCATGCTGGTCGTGGGGTTTCTTTCCCCACGGGAATTGCTCGGCGTGTTCAGCAATCCGGCGCCGATTACGATCGGCGCGATGTTCGTGCTCAGCGGCGCGCTGCTGCGTACCGGGGCGATGGAGGAGGTGTCGGGCTGGATCATCCGTCGCACCATGCGGCGGCCGCGGCGCAGCCTCGCGGAAATCGCCGGCGGGACGATGCTGGCGTCCGCGCTGATGAACAACACGCCGGTCGTGATCGTGATGATCCCGATCGTGAAGCGTCTCGCGCGGGTGCTCCGTGTCGCGGCGACGCGGCTACTGATCCCTTTGTCCTATCTCTCGATCCTCGGGGGAACGCTCACGCTGATCGGCACCTCGACCAACCTGCTCGTCGATGGCGTCGCGCAGGAGCAGGGGCTCGCGCCGTTCGGGATATTCGAGATCACGCTCGTCGGGCTGATCGCCGCCGGGGCCGGCATCGCCTTGCTGCTTGTCGCCGGGCGCTTCCTGCTGCCCGACCGCGCCGAACACGCGCTGCGCGAACAGGGCGAAAGCGATTCCTACCTGTCGCACCTCATCGTCACCGAGGAGAGCGACCTGCTCGGCAAGCACCTGGGGGCGACGGCATTCTATCGGCGACCCGGCGTGCGGGTGGTGGGGATCCAGCACGGCAAGACGATCCGGCGCAACGATTTCGACCAATGGGTGCTGGGGGTGGGCGACCAGTTGATCGTCGCGGCGAGCCCGGCCGAGCTTGCCTCGCTCGCCGAAGCGCACGACTTTCGCACCGGGCTGATCGGGCTCGGCGGCGGCGTGGCGACCGCTGGGCCGGAGCGGCCGGCCGATCTCACCCTGGTCCAGGCGGTGATCTCGCCGTCGCACCCCGCGATCGGGCGCAAGCTCGGCGACATACCGATGCTGTCGCGGCTGCGGGTCCGGGTGCTCGGGCTGTCGCGTCCGCGCCATCTCGCCGGGCCTGACCTCGCCAATGTCCGCATCCGCGCCGGCGATCGCCTGCTGATCGCGGCCGGCGCGGACACCGCGCGGGATCTGCAGGCCAACACCGCGCTGATCGATGTCGGCCGCGCGACCGCGCTGGCCTATCGCCGCCGGAATGCGCCGATCGCGATCGCGACGCTCGCGGGGGTGGTCGTGCTCGCCGCGCTGTTCGGGCTCCCGATCGAGGCGCTCGCGCTGGTCGGGGTCGGGGTGGTGCTGCTGACGCGCTGCCTCGAACCCGAGGAAGCGTGGCAGGCGATCGACGGCAATACGCTGGTGCTGATTTTCGGCATGCTGGCGTTCGGCAAGGGGCTCGCCAATGCGGGCACGATCGATCTGATCGTCGATCTGCTGCGGCCGCTGCTGTCGATCACCTCCCCGCTGCTGCTGCTGATCACGGTCTATGCGGTGACCAGCATTTTGACCGAGACGGTGACCAACAATGCCGTCGCGGTGATCATGACCCCGATCGCGATCGGCATCGCCGGCACCGCGGACATCGATCCGCGCCAGCTCGTCGTCGCGGTGATGTTCGGCGCAAGCGCGAGCTTCGCGACGCCGATCGGCTATCAGACCAATACGCTGGTCTATGGCGCGGCCAATTATCGCTTCATGGATTTCGTGAAGATCGGGCTGCCGATGAACCTGGTGGTCGGAATCGCGGCATGCCTCGCGATCGACGCATTGTTCTGAGCGGTCGGAAGGATGGTGGACGCACTAGGGCTCGAACCTAGGACCCGCTGATTAAGAGTCCAAGAGAAACACGTATTATCAAACACTTGACTGCATCCGTTCACATAAATTTTTAATTCCAAATGCTGACAAATCCTAGGCTCGCACAACGAACCACAACACAAATCTGGTCACACACAATACGCAAAAGATTGAAGGAGTCGCTCCCTTTTGCTGAACGAGGTTGCTGGGTCATTCCCTCCGATCCAGGCGAAACCGTTGCGGAGGCACGCCCGTCATTTCACGGAACTTCAAGGCAAAATGACTTTGGCTCGAAAAGCCAACCGCGAAAGCTATCTGGATGATTGTCATATCCGTTGAGAGGAGAAGGACTTTAGCCCTTTCCAGCCGACGAAACAGAACGAAACGATGGGGCGGAACGCCTGTGGATTGGCGAAAGGCCTCGCTGAAATGGTGAAGGCTTCGGTTTGCGATACCTGCAAGCGTCGCAATACTCAGATCTTCGGCAAGATGGGCTTCGATATAGTCGATGACACGCCGCAACCGAACGGTGCCTAAGCCGCCCTTCATCGGGCTGGGGTGCCATTTGGCATCCGAATAGTGACGATAAAGATGGGCGGCGAGAATTACGCCGAGATGCTCGGCGAATAATCTTCCAGCGGCCCCTTCCGCAGCCAATTCCTCACGCCATGTCCGCGCACTCAGGGCAAGACGATCATCGCTGATCGCAACCCGCGTTTGCAGGCTGGTGCTGTCCCGCCCGAAAGTTTCCTTGCCGACGCGGTTCAGGAGATCAAGGTCAAGCGCCATGCCTATGATCTTCGGCGATGTCCGCCAACGCATGTAGAACGGGTTATCACCGGGGTTGATGTAAACATCACGAAATTCGACCGTCTTGCGCAGCAGGTGGTCACTCCCCGGCAGTCTCCATTCCATTTCGAACGGGTCGCCTTTGCTGACTACAATCGCCAATTGCCGCCCACCGATCAAGCCTCCTTCGAGCGGCGACAAGGAACCGCTGACAACATGAATGCCGCTATGGCTGAGTCTTGCCTCCAGTTTGAGGCGATCCGTGCTTACCGGATGGGAGAAATCGACAAACTCCGGCGGCTTTTCCGAATTATCTGTCATTGCGTCGCTGAACCCGTCGTTCCGATCTATTTGAGCCGCAGCGGCAATCCCGCGACAATGAATTGCACCTGATTGCAGGCCGCAGCGACGCGCTGGTTGACGAGGCCCGCTTCATCCCGAAAGCGCCTATGAACTTATATTATGCAACTCCGGGAGGGGCGGGTGCCTACCCGGTACAGGTAGTGTGTGCGCGATCGGCGGCGGCTACTGATGTCGGCATTTGCAAATTCCACGCGCGCCGCCATCTGCGGGTGCTTTTCTGGGAGGACTACGTTGAAAGTACACCTCGTACATGCGCATCCCGAACAGGATTCTTTCGTTGCTGCCATGCGCGATATGATGCTGGATGCCTTTGCGGAGCGTGGCGACGAGGTGACCTTGTCCGATCTCTACGCGATGCGCTTCAACCCGGTGATTTCGGCTGCCGATTTCGGATTGGACAGCGCCGATGGCCACGTCGTCTACGCGCTCGAGCAGCGCCGTGCATGGCAACAGGGCACAATCGCGGCGGACATCCGGGACGAGGTCGAGAAGGTGCTGGCAGCCGATCTCGTCGCGTTCACCTTTCCCATCTTCTGGTACAGCACCCCCGCCATCCTCAAGGGGTGGATCGATCGCGTGTTCCTGTCGGGTGCGTTCTATGGGGGGCGCCGGATCTACGGTTCGGGCGGGCTGTCGGGTAAGCGCGCCTTCGTGGCGATGAGTCTGGGCGGACGCGATCACATGTTCGGCAAGAATGCCATCCACGGCGAATTGGCGCTCGGGATGATGAAGCATTTCTTCCAGGGGACGCTGGGCTATGTCGGTCTGGGCGTCCACGAACCCTTCGTGGCGTACCACGTGCCATACGTGGATGAAGCCTCGCGCAAGGACATGCTGAGCGATCTCAGGAACACGGTCCTCAAGCTAGAGGATCGGCCGGTTATCGCAATGCCGGACCTCAGCCAGTTCGACGAACGCTTTGCCAGAAAGACCTGACGATGATCCATTCAGAGATTCTCGATGGGGCGATCTGCCATATCTCCATGCGGCGACCCGAGAAGCGCAACGCTCTCGGCGTCGATCACTACAACGCACTCGCCGAAGCGCTCGACAACACCGGAGATTTCGCCGCCATCATTCTCTCAAGTCTCGGTGACGTCTTCTGCGCGGGCAACGACCTCTCGGAATTCGCGACCGCATGGCCGCAGCCTGAAAATGGCCCGGTCGTTCGGTTCCTGACGGCGCTGCGGGATGTTCCGGTGCCGGTAATCGCCGCAGTCCAGGGACCCGCTGTCGGCATCGGGGCGACAATGCTGTTGCATTGCGACGTGGTTCTCGCCGCCCCGCAGGCCAGCTTGCGCTACCCTTTCATTTCGCTTGGCCTGGCCCCGGAGGGTGGCAGCTCGCTGCAGTTGCCCGAACGGCTTGGCCGCCAGCGGGCCATGGATCTGCTGCTGACGAACCGAGTGGTTGCCAGCACGGAAGCGCTTGCCCTCGGCCTGGTGAGTGCGGTTGTGGCCCCCGATGAACTCATGCCCCGGGCTTTCGAACTGGCCAGGGGGATCGCCGGGCAATCACGCGCGGCCGTGCTGGCCACGAAGGCCCTGGTGACGGGATCATGCCGCGATGCGGAGGTCGCATGGTTCGAGCGCGAGATCACCGTGATCAATGGACTTATCGAACAGGCGCGGCGGACCAGCCAGGCCACAGGGTGAACCGCAAGGACGCTCGTTCAACGAGCACCTGACGCGAGGATCGGCCGGGCCCCTGAACGGCGGGATGCGGGCCGATCCTCGCGCCGCGTCGGCTGCGTACACGCCGCGGCGAACCTGTTTGCCAGCCAAGGCAAGCATTACCCCCGCCGTGACCACAATACCTCTCCCCTACCCCTGCCGAGCCACCTGCTTCGGGTAGTAGATTGCCAGCCCCGGGGGCGGCATCCCGGTGGACAGAGGATGACGTTCTGGATGGTATCATGAAAGAAATTTGCATCGACAATGGCGGCACGCTGACCGACATTTGCGTGTTCGAAGGTCAGAATACCTTCTACACCAAGACTCTGACTACCCCATACGACCTGTCGGATTGCTTCATGACAGGCCTGCGCAAGGTATCGAAGGTCGTCTACGGTCAGGAAGACGTCGAAAGGCTGCTCTCGGAAACCGCGAGCATCCGGTACTCGACGACGCAGGGAACCAATGCCCTTGTGCAGCGCAAGGGGCCGCGCATCGGCCTGGTGGTGTCGAGTGACTTCGACATTACACAACTGACTGACGGACGCGCGCAGCACGAGCTCTTCGAAGCGATGGTCGGCGAGCGGCTCGTTCGGGTCAACCTTGACAGCGAGGGGCGAGTCACGGCGGAGTCGGTATCCAAGGCGGCCACGGAATTGATGTCGCTGGGCGCCGATCGCCTGTCTGTCTGCCTGGCGGGACCCGGCTATATCCAGACCGAGCGGTCGTTTGCCGAATTGTATCAGGTGCAGTTCCCGCAACATCTGCTGGGCACTATCCCCTACACGCTTTCCCACGAAGTCGCGGGCGACACGGCTGCCGCGCGGCGGATTTGGACCACGCTCTTCAACACGTTCCTGCACAACCCGATGGAACGCTTCCTCGTCAGTGCGCAGCGGCGGCTGGCGGATTCGAAGAGCGCAAGCCCCCTGCTGATCTTTCGCAACGATGGCGGTACGGCCCGGGTATCCAAGACCGCCGCCATCAAGACCTACAGCTCCGGCCCGCGCGGCGGTCTTGAAGCGATGGCTGCCGCATCGCAGCAGCGCGGGTTCGCCCGGGCGGTCTCGATTGATGTCGGCGGCACCACGTCCGACTTCGGGGTAGTTGAAAACGGAGCCATCCGGACCGAACCCCGCGGGGCGATCGAGGGCGTGCCCGTATCGCTCGCGATGAGCGATATCGTGAGCGTCGGGATCGGCGGCGGTTCCATCATCCGGGTCGAGGACGGCAAGATCCGGGTCGGTCCGCAAAGCGTCGGGTCGGCGCCTGGGCCGGCCTGCTTCGGGCTGGGCGGCCAGCAGGCCACAATTACAGACGTGGCGCTGGCGCTCGGGATCATCGATCCCGCCAGCTTCTTCGGCGGCCAGATGTCGCTTGATGGCGCGCGGTCGCGCGCTGCAATCGACGCGCATGTGGGCGGTCAACTGGGCGTCGGCCCGGTCGAGGCGGCCTTACAGATGAAAGATGCCTGGACAGGGCATCTTGCCGCGAGCCTCAACGAGCATGTCGCGTTCGACGGGGATGCCATTCTGTTTGCATTCGGCGGGGCCGGGCCCCTGCTGATGTCGGCAGTGGCGACCGCCGCGGGGTACCGTTCGGTGCTGATCCCGCGAATGGCTGCTGTGTTCAGCGCCTATGGCATCGGCCACGCCGGGCTGGCGCAGAATTACGAGCTGTCGGTCGATCCCGCGGCTGGATGGCTGGATGTGGCGGTAGAGCGCCTGATGGCGCGCGCCGGCCGGGACATGATGGCCGAAGGCATCGAACTTGCCGACTGCGAGGTAAGCGCTCACCTCGCCGATGCGGACGGTTCCGTCATCGCGGCCATCGATGTCGCAAATCCTGCCGCGTGGCCAGCGCCGGGACAGGTGGCCGGAGAAGCTTCGCTGTTTCTCACCGTGACGGCGCCGGTCGAGGCAAGCGGACGCAATGTCACCGTCTCGGCTGAAGCGGGAACCGTTAGCAATCCGCTGGTTTCGTCCGGGGAGCGGGCAGTGCAGTTGAACGGCGGCGAGCAGGCCATCCCGGTCTATCGCCTGTGCGATCAGGCCGTCGGTGCGAGCGGTTCAGGCCCGGCCATCATCGAAGATGAATTTTTCACCGGGCTGGTCGAAGCGGGATGGAAGATGTCGGTCCTTGATGGACGTGATGTTCTTCTTCAGGCCGAATAGTATTTTGGAGTTTACGATGAAACTCGCAATTACAGAATATCTGGCAATAGACACGGATAGCGAAAACTGGGAGTGCCGGTCCTGTGGTCATGCCCTGACCTCGGCGCATAACAACTACAAACTGGGTACGCTCGTTTACGATCGTGATCCGCGCGAGATCCATAATCCAAGGCTCGACCCGAAGCGGTATGCCTATACCTATGCTCCGGACCCGGAGTGGTGCCGCATCCTCGAGTACTACTGTCCGTCCTGCGGGACGATGATCGAAACCGAATATACGGTCCCCGGGCACCCGCCGGTAATGGACATCGAATTCGATCTCGCAGCGCTCAAGCGGCGGGCCGCGGAACTCCGGTCTCTCGAAAGTAATCCCAACGCCGAATTGCCGGTGCCGGATCCCGCGCAGATTTTCAGCCATGGGCATTCGCATTCGACCCACAAGCATAACGCGGAGGATGGCCATGAACCGCATCGCAGTTGATATCGGTGGTACCTTCACCGATTGTTTCCTGGTGTGGGGCGGCGAGCGCGTTCACTCCAAGGCACTGACAACGCACGGCAATCTAGCGTTCGGGTTCAACCAGGCACTTGAAATCGCCTGCGCGAAGCTGAACGTCGACCGCGAGGCCGTCCTGGCCGAAGTGGATTCGGTCCGCTATGCGACAACGCTCGGGACCAATGCCCTCATCGAGCGCAAGGGGCCGCAGGTCGGTCTCCTGATCACGCACGGGTTCGAAAGCACGGTCCCGATCAGCCGTGGACGTGGCTACGGCGACGGCCTGACGCAGGCCGAGAAGCTGGACCTGACCCGCGCGCACCGACCCGAGCCGCTGGTGCCCATCCCACTTATCGCGGGCATCAGGCAGCGGATCGACTACCTCGGCAACGTCATCGCCGACATTGACGAAGAGCACCTACGGGGGCAGATTCGCGACCTCATCGAGCGTGGCGCCGAAGCGATCGTGGTGTCGACCGTCAACGGAACCGCCAACGCGAGCCATGAATATCGCACCCGCGAGATTATCCGCGAGGAGTACCCCACGGACATCCTCGGCTCGATCCCGGTTATATGCGCTTCCGACGTCTCGGGCCGGCGCGGGGAGTACGTCCGGACCACGTCCGCGATCATCGACGCGTTCCTGCACACGATCATGTATCACGCGATGAGCGAACTGCAGTCCAATCTGCGGCTTTCGGGATACCGCAAACCCATGGTGCTCGTCCACAACAGCGGCGGCATGGCGCATCTAAACTCGACCGACGCGCTCCAGACCGTGCACTCGGGGCCGGTCGCCGGGATCCACGCCGCAGAGGCTCTCGAGAGGCGCAGCAACCTGGGCAACATCGTCGCCACCGACATGGGTGGAACCAGCTTCGACATCGGGATCGTCGTCGAAGGCGGGGTGAAGCATTATGATTTCAACCCGGTCATCGATCGGTGGCTGGTCACGATCCCGATGGTGCACCTCAACACCCTGGGGGCCGGGGGCGGATCTATCGCGCGGTTCGATCCGATCTCGAACACTGTCGCCATCGGTCCAGACAGCGCCGGTTCCGACCCCGGACCGGCATGCTTCAACCGGGGCGGCCGCCATCCGACCGTCACCGACGCGGATCTGCTGCTCGGCTATCTCGACGAGACGAACTATGCGGGGGGCTCGATCAAGCTCAATCCGCGTCGCGCCAAGTCGGCCTTCGCCGACCTGTGCGAGACGCTCGACATGGAGCTGATCGACGTCGCCAAGCTGGTCAAGCGCCGGGCTGACGGCAACATGGCTGTCGGCATCGTCTCCGAGCTTGGCGCCAAGGGTTACAATACATCGGACTTCACCATGCTGGCCTATGGCGGCAACGGCCCGATGCACTGTTGCGGCATCGCGGCTGCAGCCAAGATCAACCGGGTGCTGGTCCCGCCGTTCAGCTCGGTGTTCTCGGCATTCGGCGCGGGCGGGATGACCCAGCTCCATATCCATGAGTCCGCCTACCTGACTCCGGCCTACAATTCGTCGACCCGCACCATTCTCGAGGACCTGCAGTCGATTAACGACGTCATCGCGGGCTTGGAGGACAAGGGCCGGCGCGACCTGCTCAGGCAGGGCGTGGAAGATGGGCGGATCAGGCACCGGCTCGAGCTCGACATCAGATATGGCTCGCAGACGGTCGAGACGGCAGTCGTGGTTGCCAAGAACCGGTTTGAAACACAGTCCGACGTGCTCGCGCTCATTGCGCAGCATCGCGAGGATTACGAGCGCCGGTTCGGGCGGAACGCCCCGGCCCCCGAAACCGGGGTCTGGATTACGGTGCTTCGCGTCGCGAGCTATGTGGAGCCGGATCCGCTGGATGTGTCCTCGCTTCAGCCCGAGCCCGGCACGACCCTCCGGCCGGAGCCGGTTGCCACGAGACTTTGCCACTTTCCGGGTGCGGACGGGCCGGTCGAGACGCCGGTCTACGATGGGCTGGCGCTCCAGCGGGGCGTGCGGCTTCAAGGCCCGGCCATCGTGAACCCGGGCGAGACCACTTACGTCGTGGAGCCGGGATGGACTCTCGACGCCATCGGAGAAGGCGGCGCCTGGATGACCCGCACCGAAGGGGAGGACTGATTATGACCAACGCCACCAACGAAGCGTCCGACCTTACACGCTTCCTCGAATCGAATATCGCCTTCCTCGAGCCCGATGACGAGATCATGCGCGACCATCGCATGGCGCCGCGCTCCTCCGCCGAGGAAGCCGTGCTCCGCGACGGCGGCGATCCGCATCTCTATGGGGAAATCCGGCGCTATCTCCAAGGTGCGCTGGACGATTCCTACGACATCTCGGAAAACATGGTGGTCGCGCCCGGCGGGCGTTTCGGCGACATGACGACCGCGATCTTCACGGCCTCGGGCGATCACGCGATGTCTTCCACGCGCGGCGTGATCGGCTTCTGCTCTTGCCTGCATTACCCGATCCGGTTCGTCCGCAAGTACTTTGAGCACGATCCGGCGGTCGGTGCCGGCGAAGGCGACTGCTTCATCTTCAATGACCCGTTCTACGGTGGGCTGCACACGCCTGACCAGTCGTCGTTCATGCCGGTCTATCACGAGGGCGAAATTATTGCCTGGGTCTGCATCGGGCTGCACCAGGGCGAAGACGGCGCGAAGGAGCCTGGCGGTATGGGGCCGGCGATCGAATCTCCGTTCGACGAAGGCCTCAAGATGCCCCCCATCAAGATGGCCGAAAACTATCGGATGCGGACCGACGTCCTGACCTTCCTGCAAAACAGTTGCCGTGACCCGCGCATGCAGGGCGCGGACATGAAGATGCGCCTGAATACCTGCGTCCGGCTTGAAGATGCCGTGAAGAAGGTGATCGCCGACTATGGCCCCGAGGCGCTGATCGGCGCACTGCGGCAGAACATCGAGTTCGTCGCGGACGAGGTGAAGCGTCGCATCGAGGCCTTGCCGCCGGCGCGGGTCCGGGGCCAGCTGTTCCTGGATTCCACCATGCGGGAAGATGCCCTGCTGCGCCTGCACCTGGAAACCTATGTCGAGAACGGCAAGCTGATCCTCGATTTCCGCGGCAGTTCGCCCCAAATCGGCAACCGTCCGATCAACGCGCCTCTCACGATGATGAAGGTGCTGATCTCGATGTCGTTCCTGTGCTTCGTCTGGCCGGATCTGCCGCGCTCGAACGCCGTGCTCGAACATGTCGAGCTGAGGACCGACCCGCGCACGATCACCGATTGCTCGCGCGATGTTCCCACGGTGCTCAGCATGCAGGTGCTGTTCAAGGGGATTACCCTGACGCACGTCTTGGCCGCCAAGCTCTATTATTCCGCGCGCAAGCAATATGCGAAGATCATTGCCCCCTGGTTCAACCAGACGATGACCTTTCTGTATGGCGGGATCACGCAGCACAACGACCACACCGGGAACCTGTGCGCCGATCTCAACGGGATGCCCGGCGGCGCCCATTGCGACAGCGATGGCGAGCACAGCATGACGCCCAACTTCTCGGCGATGTGCGACGTCGGAGAATCCGAACTCGCCGAACAGGATCTTCCGTTCGTGCAGATGATCGCGAAGATCTTCCCGCGCGACAATGTCGGCTTCGGCAAGTTCCGGGGCGGCGCCGGTCATCAGACTTCGGTCGCCATGCGCGGATCGCCGCTCTGGGGTTTCTCGGCGATCGCGGGCGGCTCCAAGTTCTCCTCGGCCCCCGGCATTTTTGGCGGCTATGGATCGCCCACTTATCCGGTGTGCCGCGTGAAAGGGATCAACATCTTCGAGGAGATCCAGAAGGAGGGCGGGTTCAAGGCCGATATCGAGCACATCATGAACGATCGTCCTTACGCCGGAGGAACGTACCTCGCCACCCGCGGTGCCATGCCGTACGAATTCTGCAAGGAGGGCGAGCTCTATTTGACCAGCCAGGGCGCCGGCGGCGGCTATGGCGACGTGCTCGATCGCGATCCCCAGCTGGTGATGAAGGACTTCCGCGAGGGCCTGATTTCAGAACGGACCGTCCGCGACGTCTATCACGTCGCCTATGATACGCGGTCTCTTGCCGCGGACCCGATCGCCACCCGCGAACTGCGCCACACCGAGCGCGAGGCCCGGAAATCCCGCGGCGTGCCGTTCGGCACCTTCATCGAAGGCTGGGTCAAGGAAAAGCCCCCCGAGCATCTGCCGTATTATGGCGGCTGGGGAACCGACCACACCAGGCTGTTCGCCAACGGCACCGAGGTGCGAAGCGATCAGGTGGGCATGATCATGATGCCCGATCCGCGCGACGTCCGCATAGCAGAGCTCGAAAGCCAGCTTGCGCGCCTCAGCGCTGAGGGAGGTGCAGATGTCCAACTTTGAGCCGGTCTACATCGCCGGGGTAGGGATGACCAAGTTCGGCCTCTACCCCGACCGTAGCATCAAGAAGATGGTGCGCGAGGCGGTCGAACTCTGCCTGGCTGATGCGTCGGCGCGCCCCGGCGACGTGGAAGGGCTCTACTTCGGCAACGTGGGGCAGGGGATGATCGAAGGGCAGTCGGCCGCCCCCGGCCAGATTGCTCTGCGCCCGCTCGGCTTCGAGCAGGCGCCCATCACCAATCTCGAGAATGGCTGCGCCTCGAGCTCGAGCGCGCTGTGGCTGGCGGTGATGCAGGTGCGCGCCGGCATGGCGGACATTGCCATGGCCGTCGGCGCCGAAAAGCTGTCGACCGATGACGTGGCCCGGCGCGATTCGGTGTTTCTCGGGGGTTTCGACGTCCACGATCGCGAAGGGGTCTTCCGCGAGCTGGCGCGGTACAGCGAGGGTATCGAAAGTCCGCCTGTCGAGGGATCGCGTTCGGCGTTCATGGACATCTACGGCCATTGGACCCGCGCGCACATGCGCGATTTCGGTTCCACTCAGGAGCAACTCGCGACCATCGCGTCCAAGAACCACTGGCACTCGACGATGAACCCTCTGTGCCAGTTCCAGCGTACCTTCACGGTCGAGGAAGTCCTGGCCGCCCGGCCATTGGCCTATCCGCTGACCGTTCCGATGTGCTCGCCCTACTCGGACGGTGCCGCAGCGACGATCGTCTGCTCGCGGCGCGGCCTCGAGAAGCTTGGCGCCAAGGGTTCGGCTGTTGCGATCCGCGCACTTGTCCAGGTGTCGGGAACCGACCGCGATTATCGCGACTGGGAACGGCATATCACGAAGATCGCCGCCGACCAGGCCTATGAAGAGGCCGGGATCGGTCCCGCCGAGATCGACTTCGCCGAAGTCCACGACGCCACGGCTTTCGGCGAGCTTCTCAATTCTGAGAACCTCGGCCTCGTGCCGCGCGGCGAAGGCGGCGTGGCGGCCGTCAGGGGTGAGACAAAGCTGGGTGGGCGCATCCCGATCAATCCATCGGGTGGGCTCGAATCGCGCGGCCACCCGCTTGGAGCGACCGGTCTCGCGCAAGTTCACGAGATCGTCACCCAACTGCGCGGGCGTGCGGGTCCGCGGCAGATCGAAGCGCCCAAGCTGGGCATCACGGAAAATGGCGGCGGGCTCTACGGCATCGAGGAAGCCACGGCCGTGGTCGGCATTTTTGCAGCGCCGGGGGAATAAGATGTCGCTTGTCCAGTATCTCGATCGCGGTGCTGTGCTGAATCCTCAAGGCGAGGCATTGGTCGGCCCCGACCGGACCTACACCTATGCCGAGGCCCAAGGGCTGACCTACCGGATCGCCAATCGCCTGGCTGGACTCGGGTTGGGCGAGGGCAGCGCGGGGGCGGTGCTGTCGTTGAACGCCGCCCTGCCGTTCATCTGCACGTTCGGCTTCTCACGCGCGGGGATGACCTGGGTCCCGGCCAATCCGCGCAACAACATCGAAGAGAACCGGTACTTGCTCGACACGTTCGATTGCCGGGTGGTCTTCTTCCACAGCGATTTTGCCAAGGACATCGAAGCCCTCCGGCCGATGCTGCCGAAAGTTGAGATCTACGTCTGCCTCGATGCCACGATCGGGGACATTCCCTCGCTCGAAGGGTTCCTGGGCGATGCCTCGAATGAGCCGATGGCCCCGCTCTGGCAGCCCGATGCGATCGCCTGCATCATGCCGACCGGCGGCACCACGGGCGCCTCGAAGGGGGTTCAACTCACGCAGCGGAACATCGCCACCTTCGTGGCGACCTACATGGCCTGTCTGAGTTACCGGACCGGCGAAGCCATCGTGAACCTGGCAGCAGCACCACTGACCCACGCGGCCGGGCTGTTCACGCTCGCCACCCTGTCACGAGGCGGGCGTGCCGTCATACTTCCGCGGGCCGAGCCGGAACTCATCATCGACGCCATCCAGAATCACAAGGTCACCGAGTTGTTCCTGCCGCCCACGGTCATCTACCGGATGCTCGACCATCCGACGGTGTGCGAGCGGGATTACTCCTCGCTCCGCTACTTCGTCTATGCTGCCGCACCGATGTCGGTCGACAAGCTGCGACGCGCGCTGCAGGTGTTCGGCCCCTGCATGACGCAGGTTTTCGGCCAGTCGGAAGCGCCCGCCCTGTGCACGTTCCTGGCTCCGGAAGAGCACTTCGTCGACGGCGAGATCGCCCCCGACGAGATCCTTGCCAGTTGCGGCCATCCCACGCCCTTCGTGCAACTGCGCATTCTTGACGACGACAACCGCGAGGTGCCGCAGGGCGAGCGGGGGGAGATCTGCGTCCGCAGCGACCTGGTGACGGCCGGGTACTACAAGCGACCCGATCTGACCGCGCTGGCGATCGTGGATGGCTGGCTGCACACCGGCGACGTGGGCTACCGCGATGCCCACGGCCGCATCCATATTTGCGACCGCAAGAAGGACATGATCATCTCGGGCGGGTTCAATATCTATCCGCAGGAGATCGAACAGGTCATCTGGTCGCATCCGGCGGTGCAGGATTGCGCGGTGATCGGCACGCCCGATCCGGACTGGGGCGAGGTCGTCACGGCCGTCGTCGAGCTGAATGCCGGGATGGAAGCGACCGCTACGGAGATCCTTGATCTCTGCCGCTCCGAGCTTGGCCGGATCAAGATTCCGAAGCGCCTAGATTTCATTGCCTCGCTTCCACGCAGTGCCAATGGCAAGGTGCTGAAGCGGGATCTCCGGGAAACCTACTGGCAGGGCCAAGCCCGCAAAGTCTGAAAAAGAGAGTGGAGTACGAGGGATGTCTGACAACAATCGCCAATGGATCTTTCTGAAGCGCCCGCAGGGGACGCTGACCGAAGACATCTTTGAGCTACGGCAGACGGCGATCGAAAAGCCCAAGGATGGTAAGATTCTCGTCAGGACCGCGCTGGTGTCGCTCGATCCCGCCAACCGGGCATGGATGGAGCCGACGCCGACCTACAAGGAACCCGTCATGCCCGGCGACGTCATGCACGGTTTCGCCATCGGCCGCGTCGTGGAGTCGAGCGCTGAAGGTTTTCAGCCGGGCGACGTGGTCGAGGGCATGTTGGGCTGGCAGGAATATGCAACCGTGCCCGCGGCGACGGTTCGCAAGCGGAATCCCCGCCACAGCATGGAAAACTTGTTGGGCGTTCTGGGCATCACCGGCCTGACGGCCTACTACGGGCTGCTCGAGGTGGCGAAAATCGCTGCGGGCGAAACCGTGGTGATCTCCGCTGCGGCCGGGGCGGTGGGCACGATCACCGGTCAGATCGCCAAGCTCAAAGGCTGCCGGGTCATCGGCATCGCCGGCGGTCCGGAGAAGTGCGCCTGGATCACCGAGGGCCTCGGTTTCGACGTGGCGGTCGACTACAAGAGCGCCGATTTCAAGGCAGACCTCGCGAAGGCCGTGGGCGAGGGCGTCGATGTCTACTTCGACAATGTCGGGGGTGACATCTTCGAGGCGATTATTCCGCACCTGAAGACCTATGCCAGGGTCGTCGCGTGCGGGACGCTGACCGACTACAACGATGCCGAACCCCAGCCGGGGCCGCGGGGCCTCCAGATTGCCTGCGTCGTCAAACGGCTGAGAATCGAAGGGTTCATCGTTCTCGACTACATGGCGACGTGGGACAAGGCCGAAGAGGAACTTGCCGGCTGGATCGAGGCGGGATCGCTGAAGCCGCCGGTGGACGTGCGCGAAGGCTTCGAGACGCTCCCGGCCAACCTGATCGGCCTGTTCAAGGGTACCAACAGGGGCAAGCTCATGGTGCGCATCGCGCCTGTGCAGTCGGCGTAGGCTGGCCATGGTCGATTTCCTGGCCCAGGTGGCGGAGCAGGCCGGTGCGTGCCTGTGGATCGACGACACGGAGTATGCCTCCCGCCTCCTGGCGGGCGGCGCTCCGCCGTGGCTCGACGTCGCATCGCTGATCGCCTGGCGGCAACAAGCGCAGAGCCTGCTTCACCCCAGCGTGACAGTGCTTGACGCCGGGGCGCTGGTGGAGGCGTGGCTGGCGCAGCGAGCCGACCTGCGAAACGCGGCTTTCGCCAAGTCAGGCCCGGCAAGGGCGCTCGGCGCGATATTTTCCGATAGTGGCCTGAAGCAGCACGTCAGCGATGCCCTGACGGGGCTGCGGCGCAGTTACCCGCTCCAGCCGTTGGTGCTCGCCATGCCGTCTCCGTTGCGGTGGATTGCCGGCGCGATCGCGCAGATGCCGCAGGCCGATCCTGAGCCCGACGAGGACGAGATCGAGGATGGCGCGGTGAATCTCGCGGACTTCTTGCGGGCGTTCGGCCGCGACGGCGTCGATGTCCTCGCCTTGGCCGAGGTTCCGGGAGCTGCGGCCTTGGCGCCGGGCCTATATGAACTCTACGATCCCGTGTTCAACGTCGCCGGACACTATCGCTGGGCCGTCGGGCTGGACCTCACCGCGCTTGCGGACCCGGCGGGGATCGAGGCGCCGGTGGATTTCGTGATCGCGCCCGACGGGCCCTGGGACTGCCTCGGCCAGGACGTCTCGGCCACAGTCTGGGCGGGGGGCGCTGCGGCGCCCGCAAAGGGCGGCGGGTTCCGCTTCCTTCGCATCCCCGGCGACAAGAACCCGGAGGACGTCCTGACCCGCCTCGCGGCACTTCGGGCTACGGTGTGAAACCCGGCTGATACAGACCTCATTTCGGAAAGAATCCTCAATGGCATCCGGAATTCCCAAGTCAAAGCAAATCACGACCGAATGGATCAACCAACTGCTGCGCCGGAACGGATATGGCGGGGAGGTCGACTCGTTTGACGCGGTCCCGATCGGGACCGGGCAGTTGGCGGAGTCGCTGCGCTTTACCTTGCAACGCGCGGGAGGAGCGGCAGACGGCGCGCCACTGTCGATCGTCGGCAAGTTTCCGTCATCCGACGAGAACAGCCGGACCACGTGCCGGGCGCTCAACCTCTATCGCAACGAGGTTCTCTTCTACAAGGAGCTGGCACCGCGCTCTCGGATCTACGTGCCCCCGGTACTCACGGCCGAGTTCGATCACGATACGCACGATTTCCTGATCGTCTTCGAGGATTTGTCAAGCAGCCGGGCCGGTAACCAGCTCGAAGGAATGAGCGTTGCGGAAGGGTGTGAGGCGCTGCGGGAGGTTGCGCGTCTCCACGCATCCAGCTGGGATGATGTCCATTTGCGGCAGCTATCATGGTTGTCCGTGCCCGAGACCGCTCAGGATTTCTATACGACCGAATTGCTCGAACAGGCTTGGCGCGAATTCGACTCTTACTTCGGACAGAGAATGGATCCGCAGGTCCGCGATGTCTGTTCGCGTTTCGTCTCGGCACACCGGAAATGGAATGTGGCGTTGCCCACACCCAAATGCCTCACGCACTGCGACTTCCGCGCTGACAATCTGCTTGTCGACGGCGCGTCAGGACGGATCGCAACGGTCGACTGGCAGACCGTGAACATGCTTAGCGCGGGTATGGACGCAGCCTATTTCGTGGGAGGCTCTATTCTTCCGGATGATCGCAGGGCACACGAACAGGAGCTTCTCGACGTCTATTTCAGCGAGCTGATTGACTGCGGCGTGCGAGACTACAGTTTCGATCAGTTTTATCGGGATTATCGGCATTACAGTTTTGCGGGACTGACCGTCGCCATCGCCGGCCTCATTCTTACCAAGCGGACAACGCGCGGCGAGGAAATGTTCTTCACTATGGTCGATCGGCACGCCCGGCATGTGATCGATCTGGATGCCATCCAGTTACTTGGCACATGAACTCAGTGCCTGGCGCACAGTCTAGGGAGCGACCATGCGGTTAGCCAAGAGCTGCTTTGATGTCGGCCTCATGATCGACCGGTGCCAGTTCCGACTTGAGGATTGGACCGGAATTGGCCTGCAACTCGATCACGTCATCGAGATCGAGGGGTTTTTGCAGCACCGCTTCAATATCGATCAGGCGGTACTCAAGGTCAACGTTGCGATCGAGCCACTGGCGGACGGCCCGTCATCCGGCCTTGCCTGGTTTGCGATTCATGGAAAGCGGTTCTCGCTGCAGGATGGATCTCCAGTGTACTGCCCGGACGCGTTAGTCCCCGCTCCCGCACGGTCGGTAGGGGGACAGGGCCTCGATATCGAGATCGCGACCCCGTCCCCGAATAATGCAATTCGATTTTACTCGGACGTCTTCGGCCTTGAGCAGGTCGACGACGCGACGGTTCGCTACGGCAGTGCTACGATAGGGTTCCGAACCGCTGCCAGGCCGACCTTGGCAATCCCCTTGCGCGGTCGCGGGATCCGCTACCTGACCTTTCAGGTCTTCGATGCGGACGCGGTCTGCAAAGACGTTGAGGCAAGAGGCGGAGCAGTTGGCCGTTCACCGATCGATTATGGCGATGTCGCAAGATACGGCTTCGTCCTCGACCCAGACGGCAACTGGATCGAGATTTCGGCACGCGCGTCCGTGATCGCGGCCTACCGGAACTAGACGAGGAGAGTGCTATGTAAGTGGAGAATGGGCCAAAGACGCCCGCCGAGATCTTGTTGCGGTAGAACCGGACGATTTCCCGTACCGCCGCCGCATCCAAATGCTTATGCTCATGACAGCCCTCCCGCGCGGGTCTCACAGCCATTGCGCCCATTTCAGACGCGGTGCGTCTTTTGCTTCGCTCACCTGGGTCGGGCGGTCACCGCACGGCGGCGATCCCGATCACGCCGCCGACATGGAAGCGCAGGACCTGTTCGCACATGCTGGGATAATCGTTGGCCTTCAACGCCCCTTGCGACAGGCGTTCGATCCTGGCGCTGCCGGAGTAACAGAAAGCGACCAGTCCATTCGCGAAGAGGTAGGCCAAATATGCGCGTCGTCGTGAAAGGTTTGGAACCGCGCTAACTGTCTCCGCGACGATCGCGTGCATGATATCGTCTGCGATCACCCGCAAGGTGCTCAGCCAATATACGCCGTGGGACGGGATCGCCGTCGTCATTGCACGGAAATAATTCGACCAGCCCCGGCCCCCTCTTTTGGTATGGCTGGCGGGGGTGCAAAGATGCGCGTGGATGACCGTGGCGAGGCGCTCCCGACTTTGTGGCATTTCACGCGCGATCTCGAGAATCTCCCACCGTTGCTCGTTGAGCGCCGGATGTCGGCGAAGGCACATGGCTAGGAACACGCCTTCTTTCGTTTTGAAGTGATAGTGGAACAGGCCGACAGAAATTCCGGCCGCGCTGGCGATCTTGCGCATTGAAACGCCGTAAAAGCCGTGCGCTGCAAACAGTCGCTCGGCCACGTCGAGGATGCGATCGCGTGTCTTTGTAGACGCAGGGGGATTGGGGAGGGGCGTGCCGATGCGCACTTGGTCGACTGCCTGAGCTACGGCACGAATGGCTGCCGGTACATATACAAGCAGTTCGCTCTGCATACCCTCCAGATCGTTTTCTTCTACCATCCCATCGGAGAGCTGCGAAACCCAGCCTGTTGCAGACGTCGCGCTTGCGACCGCCCCCATAAGAAAGGCAAAGCACCAGGCGGCCTGCTCTTGACTGAGATCGGGCTCCGCGTTGCGCATCGCAGCCAAGAACGCGGGTGCCTCTATCTCAAGGAAATGCCCAAGCCGCTTGTCCCACTGAGCCGATGACCCGAGCTGCGCCGAAACCTGCGCAAAATGTCGCCACTTCTCGGAAACTTCCATACGAGCGAACAACGGCTTTATAAAGGCAGCGACCACCGCTTCCAAGGACGCTGGTCCGTCAGCCTGAGCGTCTGCCAATTGCTCCAGCCTTGCTTTCGCCAAAGTAGGCGATCTGCGTTCGACAATTGCACTGGTGAGATTGTCGAGACCACCAAATGTCTCGCTGATCGCGGCAAGGCGCACATTGGCCGCCGCAGCGATGTCACGGACCGAAGGCGCGTCAAACCCAAAGCGCGCAACAAGCTCTTCGGCGGCGTCGAGCAACCGTTCCCTCGTAGTCGACGGAGGGGTCAACTCATCGAGCCAGGCATTCTCCACAAGATCAGCATCCTGCGCTGTGCTTCGTGACTTAGCAACGTTGTCCATCATCAATTTCAAAGGCCTCACTTTGACGGATAAGTCAATCTCGGGAGCGTCTGGACCGCTACGACGCCTGACAATGAAGGGTCCAATATTAGTGCGAATGTTCGGCTAATCATCGAGTTACATTTTGGACGATCGTTCCGCGAGTTTTTCTTGACGCCAAGTATGGCTGCGGCATAAGGCGACGGCAAGCTGGAACACCAGCGGATCGCGGTCGATCCTGAGCGCGACCCACTTGATCCGGGAGAAAATAGGATGTCGAAGCATCGTTCGCGCGCCACTGCGCGTCTCTTTCACACTGTAGCGTTGTCCATGCTGGCAACGGGCACCTTATGCGGTGTTGCACATGCTCAGGACACGCCTGTCATCGCTGCGGACCAGGAAGACATTGTCGTTACCGCAACAAAGCGTGCCGACGGCCAGAGCGTTCAGGACGTGGGGATGGCCATCACGGCGTTCGGTGGCGACCAGTTGGAAAGCAATTTTGTCCGGAGCCTCCAGAATCTGAGCTACGACGTGCCGAACGTGCAGCTCGAAGCAACCGGTAATCAACCTGGTTACGCGAATTTCTCAATTCGCGGTCAGGGCGTGAACAGCACCATTCCATCTATCGAGCCGACCGTTGGGGTTTTCGTGGACGGTGTCTATATGGGTGTGAGCGCCGGCCTCGTTCTCGACAATTTCGACCTAGAAGGCGTGGAGGTGCTGCGGGGCCCCCAGGGTCTGTTATTTGGAAAAAATGTGACGGGCGGCGCCGTGCTGCTACGAACGACGACGCCGGGCCAGACCCTGCGTGTGGCCGGCCGTGTCGCGGTGGAAACCGGTCTAAACGTCATTGCCAGCGGTTTGGTTTCGGGTGACGTGACCCCCAGCTTTCCACCAGCTGGGATTAGAGCCGGGCCGTTTTGTTGCGCATGAGCGCCGGGTAAGCAATGGCCTGTGCAGCGGAGCCCGTAGGGCGTAGCGGAGCAGGCCATTGCTTATGCAGTTCGGCGGCGAAGGCCGCCGGGGTCTCGTATCCAAGGGCTGAGTGTGGCCGTTCGTGGTTGTAGTCCTCCACCCATGCCGCGATCTGGACGCGGGCATGATCCATACTGAGGAACAGGGTCTCGTTGAGCAGTTCGTCGCGCATGCGCCCATTGAAGCTCTCGACGTAGCCGTTCTGCATCGGCTTGCCCGGCGCAATGTAGTGCCACTCCACGCCGACCTCCCCGCACCATGCGAGCACGGCATTGGACGTCAGTTCCGTGCCATTGTCGCTGACGATCATGCCAGGCTTGCCACGCTCGGCGATCAGATCAGCCAGCTCGCGCACGAGCCTGCGTCCTGAGATCGAGGTATCCGGCACGGCACGCAGGCACTCCCGGGTCACGTCATCCACGATGTTCAGGACCCGGAACCGACGGCCTGACGCGAGCTGATCGTGGACGAAGTCCAGGCTCCAGCGCTGGTTGGGCAGCGCAAGAACTGGGGCTGGAGCCCGTGCACCAATGGCGCGGCGCCGATTACGCCGGCGCCGAACCGCCAGCTTCTCTTCCCGATAAAGCCGCTGGGTCTTCTTGCGGTTGATCACGATACCCTCCCGCCGCAGCAGGATATGCAGACGGCGATAGCCGAACCGGCGCCGCTGCTGCGCCAACTCGCGCAGCTTCGACCGAACCTCGGCATCGTCATCCCGCTGGGACCGGTAGCGCATGCTCTTCCGGTCAGCGCCTATCACTCGACACGCCCGCCGCTCGCTCATCCCCAGGAATGCCTGGAGACGCGCGACCGCCTCTCGCTTGGCAGCGGGCGTCACCAATTTTTTGCGAGCAGATCTTTCAGGCCGGCATTGTCCAGCATGGCCTCGGCGAGCAGCCGCTTCAGCTTGGCGTTCTCGTCCTCGAGCGCCCGTAGCCGCTTCGCGTCCGACACCTCCAGCCCGCCATACTTGGCCTTCCAGTTGTAGATCGTCGCTTCCGACACCCCGTGCCGCCGTGCCAGGTCAGCGGTCTTCGCACCCGCCTCCGCTTCCTTCAGCACGCCAATGATCTGCTCTTCCGTGAACCTCGTTCGCTTCATCTGTCCGTCCTTCCAATGGGCCGGACTCTAATCAAGCTTGGAGGAAAATCAGGGGGGCACGTCACGGGGCCTCTCGTCACCGATCGTCTGGCGGGCAAGATTGCGGTCTATTACAACAAGGATGATGGCTGGTTTCGCAATCAGGCGAATGGCCAGTCGCTAGGCAAGGCCGAACAATTCGTCCTGCGATCGGCCTTAAATTTCACGCCGTCGGACGACGTCCAGTTTATCATCCGCGGCGAACATGGCAGTTTTGATGGAGATGGCTCGGTGGGCCAGAACCACGCATTGTTTCCACGTGGGTCCTTCGGCGTTTCGCAGGATACACGTGGACTCAGCAAGGCCGATTGGAACCAGATAACGGGCGAGCTCAACATCGACGCGGCCGGCGGCACCATCACGAATATCGCGAGCTATCGCAAAATTAATACCGATGCGGTCAATGATCTGGATGCCACGCCCCAGTTTCTCGCCAACGTCCGCCTGCAGATGCGACAGCATCAGTTCAGTAACGAGCTGCGGTATTCGGCAAAGCTGGGTTCGGTCAATCTGGTTACCGGCCTATATTATTTCGACCAGCGCATATTGTATGTTGAAAGCCGTGCGCTGAATGGCGGCACGGTCAACGTGTCAGGGGGCGGGACGCTCGAACAGCGAACGCTGGGAGCCTTTGTCTCAGCGGATTGGGAGCTTACCGAAACGTTCACGGTCAATTTGGGGGCTCGCTTTTCCAGTGAGCGGAAGCGCGCTTCTGTTCAGCAGGTGCGTGCCGGCGGATGTAACGTCGATACGCGCGTTTGCGGCGAGACATTCAGCGATAAAAAGACTTGGGGAAGCTTTACCCCCAAAGTGGGATTCCAGTGGAACCCGATGTCCGAGCTGCAAGTTTATGGTTTCTACACCCGCGGTTTTCGAAGTGGTGGCTATAATCTTCGCAGCACCGACGCTGTCGTTCCGCCAGGCCCATTCGATCAGGAAGCTCAGGACAGCTTTGAGATTGGCGCAAAGTACGGGACGTGGCGATCGCATGTCAACGTCGCGCTATTCACGAACAACGTGTCCGGTCTGCAGCGCGAAATCATCGTACCCGGACCGCTGGGCTTCGTGCAAACCATTCGGAACACCGCAGACGCGAGAATCCGCGGGATCGAGGTGGATGGGAAGGTCGAACTGTTCGAGGGCTTTTCGCTCACCGGTTTCCTCGGTTATGTCGACGGCAAGTATAAGAACGTCCTGCTCGACATTTCGGGCGACGGGGTGGTGAACGGCGTCGATCTTGCACTCGGTCTGCCGCGGCTGTCGCCATATACCTACGGCGCGGGCTTCAACTACGAGATCAATGACGACGCGGTCGGCAGGATCGTTGCGAATGCGTCGATCGCGCACCGCGACCGGGCATTTTTTACCGATAACAATGCAGGTTTTCTGCAAGGCGCCAATATCCTCGATGCCAACCTCTCCTGGACACCGAAAGCGAGCATGTTCACCTTCTCTGTCTATGGCAAGAACCTGCTCAATGAGTCAACGCTCGGAACAGATGCGTTACTGCCAACTGCTTTTGGCGGGCCAGGTGCAAGCTATTCGGTATTGCAAAAAGGGCGCGTGATTGGCGGTGAGGTTTCGTTTAAGTTCTAATTGCGCGATACGCAGCCAAGCGCCCCTGTGAAGGGTGGCTGGCGCCGGTCGGTACTGGGAAGACTGATTGATGGGCAGGTATGATCCGGTGTATGTTGCCGGCGTCGGGATGACCAAGTTCGGTCTTTGCCCGGAGCGCAGCATCAAGGCGATGGTGCGTGAGGCTGTGGAGCTTTGCCTGAAGGATGCGTCGGCGCAGCCTAGCGATGTCGAAGGGCTGTATTTCGGCAATGTCGGGCAGGGGCTTATCGAGGGTCAGTCTGCCGCCCCAGGACAGATTGCGCTTCGTCCGCTCGGGTTCGAAACGGCGCCAATCACCAATCTGGAAAATGGCTGAGCGTCGAGTTCGAGTGCGCTGTGGCTTGCGGTGATGCAGGTGCGCGCCGGAATGGCGGACATTGCGCTGGCGGTCGGGGCCGAGAGGCTTTCGACCCACGATGTCACCTGACGCGAAGCAGTGTTCCTCGGCGGCGTCGACGTGCATGATCGCGAGGGAGTTTTCAGGGAGCTGGCGCGCTATAGCGAGGGGGCGAAAGCCCACCCGTCGAGGGGGAACGTTCGGCCTTCATGGATATTTACGGTCATTGGGCACGCGCACACATGCGCGACTTTGGTTCGACGCAAATACAGCTTGTGCACATTGCGTCGAAGAACCACTGGCACTCGACGATGAACCCGCTGTGCCAGTTTCAGCGACCTTTCACGGTCGAGGAGGTGCTCGCGGCCCGGCCGCTTGCTTATCCGCTGTGAGCGCCGAAGTAAAAGTGACCCGGGCGCCGATTGAAATCTGACCCATGCGATATCGTGGTCCTCCCTGTGAGGAGGCCCGGATGGTTGGGGAAGAGACGGCGATGGAGATCCGGGTCTTGGCGAAGCACGGGAAAGGGGTACGGGAGATTGCGCGCGAGCTCGGCTGTTCGCGCAACACGGTGCGTCGTCATCTGCGGGAGCCGGCGGCGGCGCGTTATCGATCACGGCCGGCCCGAGCGACCAAGCTGGATGCCTATCAGGATTACATCGCCGAGCGACTGCGATCGGCGCTGCCCGAGGTGATCCCTGCCAAGGTGTTGCTGTGCGAGATCCGCGAGCGGGGTTATGGCGGCGGCTACACGATGGTGAAGGTCTATATCGCGTCGTTGCGAGCGGTCGTGGTACCTGAGCCAGTGGTGCGGTTCGAGACGGCGCCTGGCCAGCAGATGCAGGTCGACTGGGCGACGATCCGGCGCGGTGAGAACCGGTTGTCCCTATTCGTCGCGACTTTGGGCTGGAGCCGTGCCGCTTATATCGAGTTCGTGGAGGATGAACGCGTCGAGACGCTGATCGCGTGTCACGAGCACGCCTTCCTTGCCTTCGGCGGCGTGCCGCGGGACGTGCTGTTCGATAATATGAAGACGGTCGTGCTCGAGCGCGACGCTTATGCGGCTGCCGCGTACCGAGAAATCCTGGCTGCCAATGGCATCGTCGGCTCGATGAGCCGACGAGGAAATCCGTACGACAATGCAAAGGCCGAGAGCTTCATGAAAGCGCTCAAGGTCGAAGCGGTATACCCGATGGCCTTCGAGACCTACGCTGACGTAGCAACTCTGCTTCCGCCATTCATCGAAGACGTCTACAACCGCCGCCGGCTACATTCGGCTCTGGGATATCTCAGCCCGGTCCAGTTCGAGGAGCAGCACGCCCGCCTGATGGTCAAAACTGCCGCCTGACTTCTGTCCGAACCCAGGGCCCCACTCCAATTGGATGCGAACCATTTTTCGCCGGTAATAATCCAGTCGTCTCCGTCCTGAACAGCGGTGGTTCCGCCTCGCAGCAGGTACAGGATCGCCTCGACTATCTGCCGGTAATTCAGACCGGCGGGCGACCGAGTTTACCGCGCGGCGGGAGCAACGGCTCCAGAATTTCCCATTCGGCATCGGTCAAATCGCTGGGCAAAAACAGAGCGGCTCTGGCATGCCGCCGCCGGGTGATATCGGTCCACATGTGTCGTTCCGTCGTCGTGTCGCAACAACGCCTGAATCAAATGCTACTGATATTGCACACCTTCTTTTTCGGTCAGCCTCTGAAAGTTCTTCCGCACGCCCCCTCACGCTCAGCGGTCGCGTGATCTGGCTCTGTCAGGTTTCTCTGGGGCCGCGTTGCAGCGGCCCCGACGCGGGCAATCACCGAGTGCAGCCAGCACATTGCCTGCAAGCAGCGCGATACGGTCGGTTGGCTCGGCTCCCCATCTAGGAGCCCACCCAGTTCGGGTAGTCAACATCGTTCCCCTATTCGGCCATGTGGTGCGAGATAAGAGTATCCGCAAGGTGGAAGCCTCGCGGTCGGTACAGAATCCGAAGGAGGGATGGATGAGGGTAAGTCACAAGCTATTGACGGTTGCGTCGCCAATTGCGCTGCTTTCAGGCGCGCCTGCACTTGCTCAGGCTGCTGACCAACCGGCCGGGGCCAGCGCGGATGAATCCAGCGCAACCCAAGATATCGTTGTTACTGCCCAACGTCGCGAGCAGTCGCTCCTCAAGGTTCCACTTGCGATCTCGGTCGTTGGGAATGAAGCTCTTCAAAGCAAGGGAATTTCAGCATCAAGCGAGCTCGCGAGCGCGGTGCCCAACCTGCAGGTCAGCAGCCCGTTCAGCATTATTCCCAATTTTACAATGCGCGGCATTGGCGTGGGCAATGAGTATAACGCCAACCAGGCATCGCCGGTCGGCGTTTACATTGATGACGCTTATGTCGCATCACGAGCGAGTCAAGGCCTCCAGATATTCGATCTTGAACGCGTTGAGGTTCTGAGAGGGCCGCAGGGCACGCTGTACGGGCGAAACACAACCGGCGGCGCAATCAACTTCGTCACCAGGGCGCCCAAGCTCTCAGGAAACAATGGATTTGTCGAACTGGGATACGGCAACTTCGATGATCGCCAAGCGCAAGCAGCAGTTGAGCTAACGCTGGTAGATGATCAGTTGGGACTCCGGATTGCTGGCACCTACGAAAAGAACGACGGTTTGATCCGAAATGTCGTGCCGGGGACTCCGCGGCCAAATTCAACCGATAGCCTGTCAGGGCGCGTGACGCTTCGCATTAAGCCGGGCAACGGAGCGGTTGATATTCGACTGAAGGGGTTTGCGGCTCGTAGCGACGGAACTCAGGTCGGCGTCCATGGGATCACGGCATCAAGGGCCGGACTGGGATTTTTCGAAACTGCGCATGGGATTGTAGCAGAACAGCCGATGCGCGTTCAAGGTGGGCAAGCGAACATCAAGATCGACATCAGCGATCGCATCACCTTGAACTCTGTTACGTCGCTCCAGAGCGGCAAGGGCTACGTGGTTCAAGAAGCCGATGGGTCGCCGCTGCCAGTTCTGTATGATGATCTCCGTTCCGAAACAAAGGAGTTCAACCAAGAAATCCGTTTGAATTATGATACGGATCGATTGCACCTTGTCGGCGGTGCTTACTATGGAAGCGATCGAAACGCGACCAATAACCTTTTCAATATTGGCGGAACAACAGGCTTTTTGCAAAGCTTTGTGCAGAAGAGAAAGTCATACGCGGCTTTTGCGCAGGGAGATTTCAACCTATCCAGTGACCTGGTCCTGACTGCGGGCATTCGTTACACGCGAGACAAGTCTCGATATGAGGATGGAAAGTCCTTTTTCGTTGTCTTGCCGTTCGAGGCCGGCCCGGTCACACAGGTTCTCCAAACCGTCTTCGGAACTGACGTCCCGGCTTCGCGCCAGTGCGCCACAAAGCCTGACAACAGTGTGAATCTGTGTGACTCAGAGGGTGCGGTAACCGGCAAGATTGGGCTGAGCTATACGCTTGCAAACGGCACTCTGCTGTTCGCGAGCGCGAGCAGGGGCTATCGTGCTGGGGCGGTTAACGGCGGCGGCTTCACGTCGGCAAGAGGCATCTTTTACGTTGCACCGGAAAAGGTCAACGCCTTCGAAGCTGGCTTCAAGGGTCGGTATTTCGACAATGCCCTGACCGCGGCCGTCAGTGCTTTCTATTACGACTACACCAATCAACAGCTTCAGGATGTTCGGACGGACAATACGATTGTCGGGCCGGCACCGGTCAGCTTCCTGCTGAACGCACCGAAGTCGGAAATCTACGGCCTCGAAGGCGAGTTTCAGTTGCGTGTCTCGCCCGCGCTCACCTTGAATGCCTCGATTGGCTATCTCCACGCCACCTACAAGCAGCTTGAACTGGGAACCCTGCTTGACGCGAACAGCGTTCCCATTCCCGGGAGCGGGACAAGGCTTGACGGTAACGATCTGACGCAAGCGCCCCGTTGGTCAATCCAGGCTGGTTTCGACTGGCGGGCGTTTGCAGTTGCCGGCGGCGACGTCCGCCTGAACGGCAACGTGAACTATTACAGCCGCCAGTGGCTCTCGCCTTGGAACGAAAAGAATGGAGCAGGGTCTGGTTCGAAAAATCAGGAACTGGTTCAGCCTGGCTACGCCAAGGTCAACGGTGAGATCAGTTGGGAAAAGGGGAACGTACGAGTTTCCGCGTGGGCCAAGAACCTCTTCAACGAGAAGACCTACGCTTACGGACTCGACCTTTATTCGGGTGGCTTGGGTTACAACTATCTAGCTGTCGCAAATCCTCGTACCTACGGCGCGAGGGTCAGGTTCAGCTTCTGAAGTTCATGGGCGCGAGGCGGAAACGCTTCGCGCTCAAGGCTTTGCATGCAGGACTGAGGTGTATTATACTCGCCCTCAGAGACCAGCACCTGCTACATCGGCCCTCGATGGGCACAAGGAATAGCTTCAGATCGGATTGCGTAAATGGTTGTCCTGCAATCCCTTCTGGCACCGCCATCGGCCCCAAAGTATGAGATCTATCGCAAAGCGGTGAGTCATTCCGTGCGGTGGTTGCAGTCACAACCCGCTGCGATCGTTGGGGTTTTGGCACCAGCAGGGTACGGTAAAACTTCATATCTGCGCCAAATTCATTTGGAAGCGAAGGCTGCTGGTCATGCGGTGGCATGGCTTTCGCTCCGCGATGTCGAACTCGATGCAAACACGTTGATTTCACACCTGTCTGCGACGCTGCGCGCTTCCGGGATCGGTGTCGGCCTCGAGATCGAACGCATTTCCTCGCCCAACTTGGCGGTGATGCAACTGCAATCCGCCATCGAACAGTTCGGCAAGACTGTCACACTGATTCTGGATGACATCGACGTTCTGGAACCGCAGCTTGCAAACATCATTGAGCGCCTTTTTTCGCCCGAGTTCGACACATTTCGGATAGCGTTCAGCGCGAGAAGGACTCCTTTCGTCCGACTGGGCAAGATTTCGACGACTGGCCGATACCGACCAGTCCCCCCAAATGAGCTGCTCCTCAGCTTTGCTGATATGCACGAACTTATCCGCAAGCGGTTTGTGACGGCTCCGGACGTATTCCTCGTCGGTTCTCAATATCGCATGACGCAAGGCTGGCCGGCTGCGGTTCAGGTTCTTGCACGTGGTCAGTTGTCCCGGTTCCCGGCGCTGCCGGGTACAGGCATGGCGAGCGCGAACGGCGACCTGGCGGCTTTCATCAAAGAGGAGGTCCTGGCAGATTGCACCGATGCGGAATTGCAGCTTCTCAGACTGGTAGCACTCGTTGGTGCAGCCGAACCCAAGCTCTTGAACAGGATTTTCTCGCGATTGGACGGGCCGCCGGATGTAGGTGAACTCGTCGCGGCCAACCCGGTGTTCGAGAGGACAGCGGGTGGCAGGGAGATCACTATAAATCCGCTTCTTGCCGATTATCTCGTTGAGGAACTCAAATCATCCGACCTCTCGAAATTTCAGGCTCTTTCGCTGCAACTTGCAGATTGGCACGAGCGCATCGGACAGCCGGACCTGGCGATCGATGAATTGATCGATGCCGGTGCTTTCGAGCGGGCCATCCAGTTATTGGGGAGAGAGGGCAGGCGGGTGACCCTCGACGGGGTGCCGGATCGCTGCATTTCCTGGCTCGAGCGGCTACCTGAAAGGCCGGACGAGCCTGATATCGGGCTTCTGATGGCCGAGGCTTGGGCACGTATCGCGCTCTACGATCTGGTTCGCGGCGCTGAACTCATCGAGCAGGTCCGGGAACTTTCGACGGGTGCAAAAGACGTGGGGACCGCGCTGGAGCTTTGTCTCGCGGATGCCTTTCGGTATGCGATGATGGATGACTTCGTAACGGCGTTTGAAGTGGTCAAATCCGGTTTTTCAATACAGCAAGGTCCTGAATCGCCGTTCATCCACGCCGGCTATTCCAATTTCTCGGCTTGGCACAGCATTTCGGTTGGCAGGTTTGAGGAAGGACGCTCGGAACTTTACCGTGCTGCCCGCTATGGCCCTGAAGCCCAGGGTCATCTGGCCTGGGTCTATGGGACTTTGGGAATCGCGAAAGCCTTTACGCTTGAAGGAGACATGACAGCAGCCGATGCCGAATATCGCCGTATCGTGTCTGTCGCGGAGGGGCGACGTGGCTACGCCTCGGCGGTGGCAGCGAGCGCGGTAGGTCCATGGCTCGACGTGCTCTACGAGATGAACCGGATAGACGAACTGCAATCTTTGCTCATTGGACGGCTGGATCTCGTTTTTCGGGCCTGCCTTCCCGGCGGGCTTGCCTCTGGCGCATCGGCGATCGCGAAAGCGCTCTTTCTCGACAATTCGACCGAGGATGCAGCAGCCCTTCTGCACCGCCTGGAAGAAGTCGGATCGAACCGCATGCTCGACCGGTTGCGGGCCAACGCGTTTGCGACGCAGATCTGGATTGCGCTCAAGCAGGGCCGATCCGGTCATGTCCGCCTTATCCTCGACCGTCTGACATCGATGACTGACAAAAGCGTGGGCCTTGGTGGCACAGGTCAGGCAGCGGTCAACTTTCTCGCGGTCATCTCGCAGGGGCGGGTTCAGGCCCGCTCCAACCCCGCGCGCGCAGCGGCAGATTTGGAAGAGGTGCTCAAGACACTGAGGTCCACGCCGTGGAGACGAAACCAACTCGCCATCATGGCGCTGCTGGCTTCTGCCGCATGGGCATCCGGCAACTCCAGCCGCGCTGTCGACGTGCTGGCGGAATGCCTCGAGATGGGAGCGCCGCTCGGGATCAAGCGGACAATCGTCGATGAAATCGATGACCCTGCGCTGTTGGAGCAGGATGGGCTCCGCCGGGCACTAGGCGCTGGGGGCAACACGTTACGTGAAGAACTCGTCGGCATCATGCATCGCGCCGAGGTGGATGCAAAAACGCAAACTGGCGCCGAACGTGTCGACCCGTTGCCCCCTGGTCCGCACAATGGGCGATCGGAGCTGTTGGCATTCACCGGAAGAGAGCGCGAAGTGCTCTTCCTGATCGAGCGCGGCCTTCCGGTGAAGCACATTGCCAGGGCGCTCGACGTTTCCCCTGACACCGCCAAATTCCATCTCAAGAACATTTATCAGAAACTGGGCGTCCACGATCGGGTTGCGGCAAGCGAGGCGATCAGGAAAATGCAGTTGTTCGAATAGCATTCGGACGCTGAAATGGACGGGCAAGGCGAGTTAGGGAAAGAGTATCGTCTTGAGATTCTCGGCCTTGTTATCGCTGAACTGGCGGTAGGCTGCGGTGCCATCGGAGAGGTTGTAGCGGCTCGTGATAAAGCGCTCTGGCGAGATGCGCCCGGCCTGCAATAAAGCTATCAAATCCTGCCAATATCGAGTGATTTCCGTTGCGAAGTTACCTCGGATGGTAACATTGTTGAAGAACGCCTTGGGGGGAATTCGGAAGTCCATTTCGTTGTTGACCCCCAAGATCGATACTGTGCCGTCGATGCCGACGAGGTCCAACGCCAGCTTTACAGTCCGATCAGAGCCTACTGCCTCGATAACGCAGTCTACCATCTTGCCTTTGGTGGCCTCGGCCAGGACTTCGACGACATCTCCGCCGTCCACCGGCACTGCCCCCAGTTCGGCAGCGCGCCGTCTCCTTTCAGGTACAAGGTCGATCGCATAAACGACGGAGGCACCCATCATTAGGGCGAGTTCGATCACCATCAGGCCGATGGGGCCTAGGCCGACCACAGCGACCGTCCGGCCGGACCGGATGTCAGCGTTGAGTACGGCACAATAGGCAGTGGGCAGATTGTCGGTGAGCAGGATGGCCTGCTCGATGCTTACGCCCTCGGGTAGTGCGGCTGCATTGTGGTCCGCGCCCGGAACCCTGATCAGTTCGGATTGGCATCCTCCCAGCCCAGTGCCGAGGCCATAGACGTTCCACCCGCCACCCCGACACATCTTGCTGTTGCCGCGCAGGCACTCAGCGCACCGCCCACAACTAACGAAGCCCGAGAGCATGACGGTGTCGCCGACCCGGTGGCGGGTGACCGCCTTGCCGATCTCCACCACTTCGCCGACGGCTTCGTGGCCGACGCAGATCTTGCCTGCGGTGCTGAAGCCGGCTCCGATCTCGGTGAAATCGCCATGCTGATGATAAAGGTGCAGATCGCTTCCGCAGATGCCACAGGCCTTGGCCTGAACGATTATGTCCCGAGCGTCTGCAATCTCGGGATCGTCGATTCCCTCGTATCGGACATCCTCGGCGCCATGCAGAACCAATCCCTTCACCCTGACCTCCCGTAATAGCGATGCCGCCTGCCGAAGACAGGGCACAGAAAAGTTGCCGTCCTGGGCGCAGATCTGAACTACCCGGTGAGGGTAGGGTTCTTCACGGGCGCAATCTTCTAGATTCGGCACACATCGATTTGGAGGCAGCTTGTGGAATTGGATTTCGCTTTAGGTGAGACGGCAGATATGATCCGCGATACGACTCGCCGGTTTGCTGAGGATCGGATCGCTCCCTTGGCCGTCCGCATGGATGCCGAGGACTGGTTCCCCTGCGAAATCTGGCCCGAGATGGGAGCTTTGGGCCTCCATGGCATCACGGTTGAGGAGGAGTTCGGCGGCCTCGGCCTCGGCTATCTGGAGCACGTGGTCGCCGTGGAGGAGATCGGCAGGCAGTCGGCCTCCCTGTCGCTCAGCTACGGTGCGCACTCCAATCTCTGCGTTAATCAAATTCGCCGCTGGGCCAACCCCGAGCAAAAGGCGAAGTATTTACCAAAGCTGATTTCCGGCGAACATATTGGCAGTCTCGCGATGTCTGAGGCCGGGGCGGGGTCTGACGTTGTCGGCATGAAGCTCAAGGCGGAAAAGGTTGCCGGGGGCTATGTCCTGAACGGCACCAAGTTCTGGATCACCAATGCCACCTATGCCGACACCTTGGTGGTCTATGCTAAGACCGGAGAAGGTTCGCGCGGCATAACTACTTTCATCGTCGAGAAGGGCATGCCCGGCTTCTCCATCGGGCAGAAGATCGACAAGATGGGCATGCGCGGAAGCCCCACCGCAGAGCTGGTGTTCGATGACTGCCACGTGCCGGAAGAAAACATCATGGGGCCGCTCAATGGCGGGGTGGGCGTGCTCATGTCGGGTCTGGACTATGAACGCACGGTCCTGGCCGGCATCCAGCTCGGGCTCATGCAGGCCTGTCTCGATGTCGTGTTGCCCTATGTTCGCGAGCGCAAGCAGTTCGGCAAGCCGATCGGCGGGTTCCAGCTCATGCAGGCCAAGATCGCCGACATGTATGTCGCCCTGAATTCGGCACGCGCCTACGTCTATGCCGTGGCCCGCGCCTGTGATGCCGGAAAGACCACGCGTTTCGACGCCGCGGGTGCCATCCTGCTCGCCAGTGAGAACGCGTTCCGGGTGGCCGGCGAGGCGGTCCAGGCGTTGGGCGGCGCTGGATATACCAAGGACTGGCCGGTGGAGCGGTTCCTTCGCGATGCCAAGTTGCTCGACATCGGTGCCGGCACCAATGAGGTGCGCCGGATGCTGATCGGCCGCGAATTGGTGGGGGCACAGTGAGCGGCCCCCGGCTCGAAACGCGGGTTGTCCGCGAGGACGAGGCATTTGCGGCCAACCACCGGCACAATCGCGCGCTGGTCGATCGCCTGTACTCCGATGTTGCCGCCGTCGCGCTGGGCGGTGGCGAAAAGGCGCGGGAACGCCACGTCTCGCGCGGCAAGCTGCTTCCGCGCGACCGGGTTGGTAGATTGCTCGATCCTAGCTCACCCTTCCTGGAGATTGGCCAGCTGGCGGCTTGCGACCTCTACGGAGGCGAAGTGCCGGGCGCCGGCGTGATTGCCGGGATTGGCAGAGTGTCCGGGCGCCAAGTCATGATCGTGTGCAACGACGCCACGGTGAAGGGAGGGACCTACTATCCGCTCACGGTCAAGAAGCACCTGCGAGCGCAGGAGATTGCCGAAGCCAATCGCCTGCCGTGCATCTATCTGGTCGATAGCGGGGGCGCGAACCTGCCGCACCAGTCGGAAGTGTTTCCCGACCGCGATCATTTCGGGCGCATCTTCTATAATCAGGCAAACATGAGCGCGAAGGGCATTCCACAGATCGCTTGTGTCATGGGGAGTTGCACCGCTGGAGGGGCTTATGTTCCCGCGATGTCTGACGAGAGCGTCATTGTGCGCAATCAGGGCACCATCTTCCTGGCGGGTCCCCCATTAGTAAAGGCCGCCACTGGTGAGGAAATCAGCGCCGAAGACCTCGGCGGCGGTGATTTGCACGGCCGCAAGTCAGGTGTGGTGGACCACGTTGCCGAAAACGATGAGCATGCGCTCACCATCGTGCGCGACATCGTTTCGCATCTGCCCGCAGAATGCGCGCCAGAGGTTCCGGCAATAGAGCCGCGACCGCCAGCCTTTCCGGCCGAGGACCTGTACGGGATAATTCCCCAGGACGTCCGTGCGCCCTATGATGTCCACGAGGTGATCGCACGGATCGTTGACGGAAGCGAATTCCACGAGTTCAAGGCGCTCTACGGCAGCAGCCTGGTCTGCGGTTTCGCCCACATATGGGGATTCCCCGTCGCCATCATCGCCAACAATGGCGTGCTCTTTCCCGAGAGCGCCATGAAGGGCGCGCATTTTATCGAGCTGGCTTGCCAGCGGCGCACGCCGCTCCTGTTTCTCCAGAATATTTCTGGGTTTATGGTGGGAGGCAAGTACGAAGCAGAAGGGATCGCAAAGCATGGCGCCAAGCTCGTCACTGCAGTTTCAACGGCAACGGTGCCCAAGATTACCATATTGATCGGAGGCAGCTTCGGCGCGGGCAACTACGGCATGTGCGGGCGCGGTTACTCCCCTCGGTTCCTGTTCAGCTGGCCCAACAGCCGCATCTCGGTCATGGGCGGCGAACAGGCAGCCAGCGTGCTGGCAACGGTTCACCGCGATGCTGACAAGTGGACGGCGGAGGAGGCTGAGGCGTTCAAGGCGCCTATTCGCCAGCGCTACGAGGAAGAGGGCAATCCGTGGCACGCCACGGCCCGGATGTGGGACGATGGCATAATCGATCCTGCCCAGACGCGCGACGTGCTGGGGCTAGCTTTGGCCGCTTCGCTGAACGCGCCGATACCCGAGCGTCCCGCTTTCGGCGTGTTCAGGATGTGACGACGGGAGGCCGGGCACAGCGCCAGTCGCCGCGTGCTCCGGCAGGCCACGCCACCCTTCATTCCAGGCCCGGGATTGACGTGATGCAATCCAGGGCGATCAGGGGATCCAACCCAGCATGATCAATTCTCTCCTTATCGCCAACCGCGGCGAAATCGCCTGCCGCGTGATCCGCACGGCGCGGGCCATGGGCATGCGCACCGTGGCGGTCTATTCCGATGCCGACGCCGATGCCCTGCATGTGCGGCAGGCAGACGAAGCGGTGCATATCGGCCCGTCGGCCGTGCGGGAAAGCTACCTTCAAGGCGAGAAGATCCTCGCTGCGGCCAAAGCGACCGGCGCCGAAGCCATCCACCCGGGATACGGGTTTCTTTCTGAGAATGCCGAGTTCGCGCAGGCGGTAATGGACGCCGGGCTGGTCTGGGTCGGCCCGAACCCCTCGAGCATCACCGCGATGGGGTTGAAGGACGCCGCCAAGAAGCTGATGGCCGAGGCCGGCGTACCGATCACGCCGGGCTACATGGGGGAGAACCAGGACCCCGCTTTTCTGGCCGGAGAGGCGACCCAGATCGGCTATCCAGTCCTCATCAAGGCGGTGGCCGGTGGCGGCGGCAAGGGCATGCGCATGGTCGAGCGGGCGGAGGACTTCCCCGACGCGCTGCTGTCCTGCCAGCGCGAAGCCGTTTCGAGCTTCGGCAACGGCCACGTCCTGATCGAGAAGTATATCCAGCGTCCCCGCCACATCGAGGTTCAGGTGTTCGGGGACAGGCATGGCAACGTCGTGCATCTGTTCGAGCGCGACTGCTCGCTCCAGCGCCGACACCAGAAGGTGATCGAGGAAGCGCCTGCGCCGGGCATGGACGCGGCGACCCGCGAGGCGTTGTGCTCGGCCGCGGTCCGTGCGGCCCGGGCGGTCGACTACGTCGGCGCCGGCACGATTGAGTTCATCGCCGACGCTTCCGACGGGCTTCGCGCCGATCGAATCTGGTTCATGGAAATGAACACTCGCCTCCAGGTGGAGCACCCGGTTACGGAGGCCATCACCGGGGTCGACCTGGTGGAATGGCAGTTGCGCGTCGCCAGTGGCGAGGCCCTGCCGCTGAGCCAGGACCAACTGTCGTTGCGCGGTTGGGCCATGGAGGCGCGGCTCTATGCGGAGGATCCGGCGAAGGGCTTCCTCCCCAGCATCGGCCGTCTCGAGCTCCTGCTTTTCGGGGGCGCAACCGGCGGTCGCATCGACACCGGAGTTTACCAGGGTGCCGAGGTGTCGCCCTTCTACGACCCGATGATCGCCAAGGTGATTGCCCAGGGCGCGACCCGGAACGAGGCGCGTCAGCGGCTCGGAGAGATGCTCGGTGGGACCGCCGTTTGGCCAGTGAAAACGAACGCCTTCTTCCTGGCGCGCGCGCTGGAACATCCGGAATTCGTTGCAGGGCAGGTCGATACCGGATTGATCGCGCGGGACGGCGAGGCGATGGCGGTGCCGCCGCATCCCTCGGCGGCCGCGATGAGGCGTGCTACCCGCGAGCTGATCTCCAACCAGCCCCTCGCCGGCTTCAGGCTCAACTCCGAACCCGCGCGGAGCGCGATCTTCCTGCTCGATGGCCAGGCTACGGAGATCGCCTTGGAAGGTGGCGGCAGTGATCGTCCCGCCGGATCGACGCTGGTGATCGACCAAGGACAGGCGTGGTTGCTCGCGCCGTGGCGCCAGGACGGCACTGGCGGGAGCGCATCGAGCGACGGCCAGATCCTTTCGCCGATGCCGGGCCGGGTCATCTCAGTCGAGGTAAGCGCCGGGGCGATAGTGAAGAAGGGGCAACGGCTGTTGACCCTTGAGGCGATGAAGATGGAGCACACGCTGACGGCGCCGTTCGACGGGGTGATCGCGGAGCTCAATGCCGTGGCGGGCTCACAGGTGCAGGTGGATGCGCTGCTGGCACGGGTCGAGAAGGAGGTGCAGTGATGGCAGGGCGGTATTTCGATCAATGGCAGGTGGGCGAACGGATCGAGCACGAAATCCGCCGCACTGTCACCGAAACAGACAACCTCCTATTTTCGACTATGACCCACAATTCCCAGCCGCTGCACATCGACGCGGAGGCCGCAAGAGCCAGCGAGTTCGGGCAGATCCTTGTCAACGGCACCTTCACCTTTTCGTTGATGACCGGCCTGTCGGTCGGGGACACGACCGCCGGTACGCTCGTCGCCAATCTCGGTTATGACGAACTGATGATGCCCAAGCCGGTGTTCATCGGCGACACGCTGCGCGCGGCGACCGAGGTGGTCGAGCTGCGCGAAAGCCGGTCGCGACCGAATGCAGGTGTGGTGACGTTCCGCCACGAGATGCTCAATCAGCGCAACGAGATCGTCTGCCGGTGTCGCCGCTCTGCCCTGATCCTCAGGACGCCGTCGTGAGATTGCGATCGCTGCTGTTTGTTCCGGCGGATCGGCCGGAGCGCTTTGCCAAGGCCGTTGCGAGCGGGGCCGACGCGATCATCCTCGACCTTGAGGACTCGGTTGCCGCAGCCCGCAAGGATTACGCACGCGGCGCGATCCGGGACTGGCTGTCGGAGCCCCGGGAATGCCTGAGCTTCGTCCGCGTAAACCCGCTGGGCAGCGCCTTCGTCGCCGACGATCTAGAAACGGTGCTCGGGACGGACCCGGCAGCACTGTTGCTCCCCAAGGCGGAGGGGGCCGCTAGCGTGCGGGCCATCCTGGGGATGGCGGGGAGCGCTCCGGTTCCCCCGATATTGCCCATCGCCACTGAAACCCCGGCCGCGGTCTTCGAACTCGGCAGCTACCGCGAGGTTCGGGATCACCTGGTGGGATTGACCTGGGGGGCAGAAGATTTGCCTGCGGCGATTGGCGCGAGCTCGGCGAGGGAGCCGGACGGCAGCTATACCGCCCCCTACGAACTGGCGCGGAGCCTGACCCTGTTTGCCGCCCACGCCACCGGCGTCGCCGCGCTCGAAACGGTCTTTCCGAAAATCGACGCGCCGGAAGCGCTTGACGCTTATGTGCGTCGGGCACGGCGCGATGGGTTCGTCGGCATGATGGCGATCCACCCTGGCCAGGTGCCGGTGATCAACGCGGCCTTCATGCTGGGGCCGGACGAGATTGACCGGGCCCGCCGGATCATCGCGGCCTTCGAAGCGTCGCCGGGAGCGGGGGCACTCCAGCTCGACGGGGCGATGATCGATGCGCCCCATCTCAAGCAAGCGCGAGCGTTGCTGGCTCAAGCCGGAGAGGAAATATGAACAAGATTTATCCCGATGCCTGCTCCGCGCTCGACGGATTGTTACGCGACGGGCTGCTGATCGCCAGCGGCGGCTTCGGGCTCTGCGGTATTCCCGAGCGCCTGCTCGATGCCATTATGGTGTCGGGCGTGAAGGATCTCACATTTTGCTCGAACAATGCCGGGATAGATAACGAGGGCATCGGCAAGCTGCTGCGTACGCGTCAGGTGAAGAAAATGATCTCGTCCTACGTGGGCGAGAACAAGGAGTTCGAACGCCAGTACCTCTCGGGCGAGCTTGAGGTTGAGTTCTGTCCGCAGGGTACCTTGGCGGAGCGCATGCGAGCAGGCGGCGCGGGTATCCCCGGCTTCTATACCAAGACTGGCGTGGGGACGCTCGTGGGGGAAGGGAAGGAAGCCAAGCTGTTCGACGGCGACGAATACATCCTAGAACGTGGCATCGTCGCCGACCTGTCGCTGGTCAAGGCGTGGAAGGCCGACCCCACCGGCAACGTGATGTTCCGCAAGACCGCACGCAACTTCAACGTGCCGGCCGCCACCTGTGGCAAGGTTTGCGTGGTCGAGGTCGAAGACATCGTCCCCGTTGGCAGTCTCGATCCCGACGCGATCCACCTGCCTGGGGTTTACGTCCAACGCCTCGTCGTCGGCAGCCCTTACGATAAGAAGATCGAATTCCGCACCGTGCGCGATAGGGAGACCGCATAATGGCCTGGACCCGCGACCAGATGGCCGCCCGCGCCGCGCAGGAGCTGCGCGACGGTTTCTACGTCAACCTCGGCATCGGCATCCCGACGCTGGTGGCCAACAACATCCCCGCCGGTATGACGGTGACTTTGCAGAGCGAGAACGGCATGCTCGGCATAGGCCCGTTCCCTTATGACGATGAAGTCGATCCCGACCTTATCAACGCCGGCAAGCAGACCATCAGCGAACTGCCGCATTCGGCTTATTTCGACAGCGCGCAGTCGTTCGCAATGATCCGTGGCGGCAAGATCGACCTCACCGTGCTCGGCGCGATGGAAGTGGCCGAGAACGGCGACATCGCCAACTGGATGATTCCGGGCAAGATGATCAAGGGCATGGGCGGCGCGATGGACCTCGTTGCCGGCGTGAAGAAGATCATCGTAGTGATGGAGCATTGCGCCAAGGACGGCACCGCGAAGTTCATCCCGGCCTGCACCCTGCCGCTGACCGGCGTGGGCGTGGTCGATATGATCCTGACCGACCTCGCGGTGTTCCGCCGGCCCGATCACTCCTCGCCCTTCCGCCTCGAGGAATGCGCGCCCGGCGTGAGCGCCGAGGAAGTGCGGGCGAAGACGACCGCGCACTATATTCAATAAGGGGAACGAGATGACTGGTGTGGTAATCGCCTCTGCGAAGCGCACTCCTGTAGGAAGCTTCATGGGTGCTCTGGCGCCATTGCAGGCCTATGAATTGGGCAAGGCTGCAATCGTGGCAGCGCTTGACGCTGCAGGAGTCGTTCCGTCCGACGTCGACGAGGTCATCATGGGCAATGTGTTGACTAGTGCACTCGGCCAAGGGCCAGCACGTCAGGCGGCGATTGCCGCAGGCATTCCGGCGGATGCGACCGCGCTCACCATCAACCAACTCTGCGGTTCGGGGCTGCGTGCGGTCGCGCTTGGTGCACAGGCGATTCAGGCCGGCGATGCCCGCATGGTAATCGCCGGCGGGCAGGAGAGCATGTCCAATGCGCCACATGCACAGCGGCTGCGCAACGGGGCGAAGATGGGCAGTGTCCAGATGGTCGACACGATGCTCAGGGATGGGCTCACCGATGCGTTTGACGGCGAACACATGGGCCTGCACATGGACCGGCTCGCAGCCGAACTGGAGATCACTCGCGACGAACAGGATCGCTTCGCTTGTCGGTCGCAAAACCGTGCCGAAGACGCGCGCAAGACCAGGCGATTCCGTGACGAGATCGTCCCCGTCACCATCAAGAATCGACATGGCGACGTCGTCGTCGATACCGACGAATACATCCGGGAGGACGTTACAATCGACTCGCTTGCGGGTCTGAAGCCTGCGTTCGACAAACAGGGAACGATCACCGCCGCAAATGCCTCGGGCATCAACGACGGCGCGGCTGCCATGGTGCTGATGTCAGCTCAGGAAGCCAACGCGCGCGGCGTCAAGGTGATGGGGCATATCCGAAGCTGGGCCACTGCTGGCGTCGAACCCTCGCGCTTTGGCATCGGTCCGGTGCCGGCGGTGCGCAAGGCGCTCGACAAGGCGGGCTGGGCGGTCGCCGATCTCGACCTTGTCGAGGCGAACGAAGCGTTCGCAGCCCAAGCTCTGGCCGTCACGCGCGAGTTGGGTCTGAATGATCGAATTGTCAACGTAAACGGGGGGGCAATAGCGATTGGACATCCGATCGGCGCATCTGGTGCTCGGATCCTCGCAACGTTGCTCCACGAGATGGAAAAGCGTGACGCTCGGAACGGGCTTGCAACTCTCTGCATTGGGGGAGGCATGGGTATCGCGATGTGCATCGAGCGATAATCTCTGCACTCATGTTCTCTCTGACGGAGTTAGCGACATTTGAGCAATACGCGCCAGCCCGATGTACGCTTACGCGACCTTGGAAATGAGTGCCTGATGCGTTCCTCAATTCCAAAGTCGTATGCGTCCATGGTCTTTTAGATCCAGCGCCAAAGGATGTTATCTTTCGCCGCTGTGCACCGGGTGCCGTCGAAGAGCGATACTGGCGACAAGGTCGATATGACGATCAGGCAATGAACTTGACCAAGTCAAGACATCGGCAGGCGTTGAGTATTGTGCCCGGGAGAACGAATATGAATGCCAAGGCGTCGGTAGCAGGAGTGCCAACATATCAATTATCATCGGCTAGTGAAGACATCTCACCTTTCTTAGTTTCGTTTCCCCTTCCGGTGCTGGACGACTTGCGAGCCAGGCTCGCAAACACCCGCTGGCCTGACGCCGAGCTTGTCAGTGACTCGTCGCAAGGCGTGCAATTAGCCAAAATCAAGGAATTGGCGGCTTATTGGCGAGACATTTACGTTCCGACGCGGTTAGAACAACGGCTGAATGCATTTCCGCAGTTTCGAACTTCGATTTTTGGCCTGGGGGTCCATTTCATACATGTGCGGTCCAAGCACGAGCATGCGCTGCCGATTGTACTCACGCATGGCTGGCCAGGTTCAGTTATTGAGTTCTTGAACGTCATCGAGCTGCTCACCGATCCTGAGGCACACGGCGGTACGGCAGAGGACGCGTTTCATGTCGTAGTACCATCACTCCCCGGCTATGGTTTTTCCGACAAGCCTCAGGCGGTCGGCTGGAATACATCCCGCATTGCCAATGCATGGGCAGTCCTGATGCAACGGCTGGGCTATGATAACTGGGTTGCCCAAGGAGGTGACTGGGGGGCAGCAATTACTACTGCATTGGCACATCTTAAGCCCGCCGGTCTGGTCGGTATTCACCTTAACTTGGCATTCGTGTTTCCAAAACATACACCCCCAGATCTTGCGCCAGAAGAGCAACGTGCGGAGAATCAGCTTACTTGGTTCAAGCAAAACGAATTTGGATATTTTCTCGAACAGGCCACAAGGCCGCAGACCATAAGCTACGGGTTGGCTGACTCTCCGATCGCACAAGCGGCTTGGATTTACGAGAAGTTCCATTCTTGGAGTGATAATTCTGGCGATGTTGAGGAGGCGATAAACCGGGACGAATTGCTCGATAACATCAGCCTGTATTGGCTAACCGGAACGGCAGCCTCGTCTGCCCGCATGTACTGGGAAAATCACCCCGTGAGCTTCTCAAGTGGTCGAATAGAATTCCCAGTCGCCATCAGCGTTTTTCCAAAGGAGATATATCAAGCTCCGAAAAGTTGGGCAATGCAGACCTTTCCTGGGCTTATGTATTGGAACGAGTTGAGCGGAGGTGGTCACTTTGCAGCATTAGAGCAACCAAATGTTTTCGCGCAGGAATTGCGTGGAGCGTTTCGGGGCGTTCGGTAAAGCTCACCCTGTGGTGCGACGCGCAGCTCAACTGCTTCTTTCGTATAGAATTTTGAACACGTATCGGTCCTTTCGTTGGACCACGCCATAACCCAAACCAAGACTTAGCCCACGAACCTCAACGAGACCTCAAGGGAAACCCAACCATGACCAGCGCCTGCACTCTCGCCGGCCCCGCCGAACCGGCCGCCGCCCCGTCGAACGCTGCCATACCGCTCGTCCGCACCGACTGGAGCCGGGCCGAGATCGCCGCGCTGTTCGACCTGCCCTTCACGGAACTAGTGTTCCGAGCCGCCCAGATCCACCGTGCCCACCAATCGCCGGGCGAAGTGCAGCTGGCCACTCTCCTGTCGATCAAGACCGGCGGCTGCCCGGAGGATTGCGGCTATTGCGCGCAGAGCGCCAGCGCGGAGGCTGGCGTCAAGGCCACCAAGCTGATGGACGTGCGTGAGGTGCTGCAGAATGCTGCCCGCGCCAAGGGCAATGGCAGTCAGCGCTTCTGCATGGGCGCGGCCTGGCGCAATCCCAAGGACCGCGACATGCCAGCGATCGTGGAGATCGTGAAGGGTGTGCGCGCGCTGGGCATGGAAACCTGCATGACGCTGGGCATGCTGACGCCCAGCCAGGCCGAGCAGCTCGCCGAGGCCGGGCTGGATTACTACAACCACAACATCGATACCTCGCCGGAACGCTATGGCGAAGTGATCACCACGCGCACCTTTGAAGACCGGCTAGAGACGATCGACAACGTCCGCAAGGCCGGGATCAACGTCTGCACCGGCGGTATCGTCGGCTTGGGCGAGACGCGCGAGGATCGCGTCGCCTTCATCCACGCGCTCGCGACGATGCCCCAGCATCCTGAGAGCGTGCCGGTCAACGCGCTGGTCCCGATCAAGGGCACCGTGCTGGGCGACATGCTCGCCGATACCCCGCTCGCCAAGATCGACGACATCGAGTTCGTCCGCACCGTGGCGGCCGCCCGGATCACTATGCCGCTGTCGATGGTCCGCCTCTCCGCCGGACGCGAATCGATGAGCGAGGCGACCCAGGCGCTGTGCTTCCTGGCAGGCGCGAACTCGATCTTCACCGGCGACACGCTGCTGACCGCGCCCAATGCTGGCGACGACAACGACGCGGCGATGTTCGCGCGCCTCGGCCTGAAGCCGCTGGCCGGTCCTGAACCGATGCGCGCCGGCGGCAATTGCGGCAGCGGCAACGCCTGATGTAAATCCAGAGGCACTTCGACGAGCGGATCCCACAGGCCGGATCCTCCGCGCCAAGCTGACTATTTGCCTCCCACTTTGGACCTGCTCCATGACATGATGACAGCGCCATTGCACGAGATTGCCATGCTGCTGCTTTTCATCCGCTTCGCCTGCGTCGGTGCGGCCCGGCCTTGGTTGGACTTGTTAGCGACGTACTCGCGCAGCATCGGCTTGCTCGTCGGGCAAGGCGCTTTCAAAGACGTATGCCGGGATTGACGTGATGTGGTGGACGGCCTCCGCACCAGCGTAGCCGTGGCATGATGTGGTCGTTGTAGGTCCACGTCTAGGAGTCGTTCCATGGAGCAGGAGGTTGCCACCGTCGGATTGGATCTGGCGAAGAACGTTTTCCAGGTGCATGCGATTGCCGCCGATGGTGCAGTGCTGATCCGCCGCAAGCTGCGCCGAGCCGAGGTACTCCGTTTCTTTGCAGGGCTATCTCCCTGCCTCGTGGGCATGAAGTGCGCCTGATGCCCCCCGCGTACGTCAAACCTTACGTAAAGTAATGATCACCTATCCATTACTTCACTAATCATCAGATTCTCAAAATGCGAAGGAACGTGCGCGGATCGTTCGATTATCGGCGTTTCTGCCCAAGACTCCTTCGCATTATTTCAGAGGGTATCGAGCCAGTCGAGCAGGCTCGGATCACGTTTCCAGGATGATGGACGCCCCGTCGCCGCCGGCACGGCGACCTGTTCCAACGCCTTTCTCGCTCTACCTCAGCGTCTCGTCACGGAGAGGCGAGATCATCACAGCATCCCGGTTTTCCGTCATTCACAGGATTTTTCCGAGAGACATTGCACGGCTTTGGGTAAAATTTACATGCTGCCAATCGCTCGTTCATGGGCGTGGTGAAGCGCTCAGGCCACTCCAATGAGTTGCCTGGCATCTGACGCCGAAAAAATATGGCGTTCAGGGGGAGATGGCCATGACAGCGGCTATACAGGCGGATGCCGACGCATCCGCATGGCGGGATTGTGCGCGTTATGATCGTCTGGCGGCTTTCGATCGCGCCACCTGGGCATGGGAATGTCTGCGTCGGGCGATGGGCGAAGATTGCCAGATATTTCGCACGACCAGGCATCGTATTCTTCGTTCCGACCCGCCGCTGTGCGTCCTGACGGGCGCGGCTCAGCAGCCGGGCGGTTCCGAAACGCTGCCGCTCGCTGTGTTTAACGATGCCGGAGTGTTCACAGGTCATGTCGTCTGGTGTGCCGACAACCACGCTCCAGTCCTGAAGGCTCACGCCAGATCCCTGGCTGACGACTGTTCAACGGGTTTTGACTTGCGGGCATTGCGCCACCCCGCGATCGTGCTGCGCCCGCGCGGCAAGGGCGAGCATGTGCTGATCGCCGATGGGCCGCGCTGCATCCGCATCGAGGTGCGCAAGGGCACGCTGCTGGCGGGACCGGTGCAACTGGAATTTCTGGTTCCGGGCGATAATGGCATGGATGGCCGCATCCTGTCGCTCCGCCGTCTCGCGGCACTGCACCGCCTCGGCCGATTTCCCCGCACCTTGTTTCCGCCCGAACAGCGGGCGCGGCGCTGGGCGCGCGCATTGCAGGCATGGGATGGTCGTAAGGCCGGAGCCAGCCATCGCGACATTGCGGGCGCCCTGTTCGGCGACAAGGCCGTGCGGCGCGACTGGGGCGGAACATCCGATTACCAGCGGACACAGGTTAAACGCCTGCTGCAAACCGCCAATATGCTGATTGGTGGAGGATGGCGGAAGCTGTTGTAGGGGCAGAGATACGTTGGCGTCCCGGCCGGTTCCCGGCCGGCCGCGCTCTACTTCGCTAGACGCCCGCAGGGCGTCAACCGAAGCCGGGCTGCGCCTGGGCGCGTCCCGGCCAGAGGTTACGATCGCTGACGCTGGCCGGGGCCGCGGGCGGCCCCGGTTTGCTGCCCGGCGCTCCTGCGTCGCGCCGACGTTGTTTGTGGCAACCCCTTGGGCGGGGAGGGTGGTCGGCGCACCCCGATAGGCCCGCAGCGCCGTGCGGCAAGCCGGGCGTTGCCCGGCTGCTCCACTTCGTTTCGCCCCTGCGGGTGCCGCCCGCCGCTTGGCGCGGGCCTTTCCGGTCGCTCCTGCCGCCCACCCCCCCCGCCCGGCGGGTTTGCGGTCGGTTTTTGGCCAGTGAAGGAGGCAAGCTATGGGCTTTTCCGGCAGGCGTCGCGCGCGTGGAGAGGTGCGCGAGGAGGGGGCACAGCCCCGCGTCAATCTCTATGATGAAGTAACCGCGAAGATCATCGCTGAACTGGAAGCAGGCCGCTTCCCTTGGGTACAGCCGTGGGATTCGCATGTCGCATCCGGCCCCGGCCTGCCCATGAACGCGCTGACGGCCCGGCGCTATTCCGGCGTCAATGTGCTGTTGCTGTGGGGCGCGGCCATCGCCGGGGAATACCCCTCGCAATGCTGGCTCACTTTCCGCCAAGCACTGGAAGCCGGGGGCAATGTCCGCAAGGGCGAGAAAGGCACAACCGTTGTCTATGCCGACCGCTTCATTCCCGAAGCCGAAAAGGCGCGCGCCGTCGAAAGCGGCGAGGACGCCAAGGCGGTGCCGTTCCTCAAACGCTTCACTGTGTTCAATGTCGCGCAGTGCGAGGGCTTGCGCGGGGGGCTGGCGAGCGATCCCGCGCCACTGCCAGAACGCGAGATCCTCCCCCATGCCGAGGCACTGATACAGGCGACGGCTGCGGATTTCCGCATCGGCGGGGCCAAAGCCTATTATGCGCCCGGCGCTGATTTCGTGGTCGTGCCGCCGCAACCGGCCTTCCGCGATCAGGTCAATTACTATCGCACCGCCTTCCATGAGCTTTCGCACTGGACGGGCCACCGCACCCGGCTCGACCGCGACCAGTCCGGCGCGTTCGGATCGAAACCCTATGCGCGCGAGGAACTATGCGCGGAGATTTCCGCCGCCTTCCTGTGCGCCACCTTGGGCATCGCGCCGACCGTCCGCCATGCCGATTATGTCGGATCGTGGCTTGAGGTGCTGCGCGAGGACAATCGCGCCATCTTTCGCGCAGCCGGCCAAGCCAGCAAGGCCGCCGATTTCATTCTGGCCTTTGACGGGGCAGAAACCGGGAGGATCGCGGCATGATCCTCTTGCCCAATGACCTTCGCGCGGCGCTGCTGGCGAACGGCTCGACACACGGCCCCGACCATGTGCCGCTACTGAAACTGTTCAACCCATGCGGCGCGGCGACGTGGCTGGCCTCCGAACTCTATGAGGACGGCGACACCCTGTTCGGGCTGGCCGACCTTGGCTTCGGTTGCCCGGAAATGGGCTGTTTCAGCCTCACCGAGATCGCCAGCGTTCGCTTGCCCTATGGCCTTCGTATCGAGCGCGATTTGCACTTTAGCGGTCATTTCCCGACCGTTTACGCCGATGCCGCGCGCATCGCGGGCCAGATAACCGAGAACGAAAGTCTGCTGGCGACCGCCGCGCGGGCGCGGGAACTCTTGCGCCAGCAATCCGAAAACACCGCGATTCTGCCCGATCCGGGCGAATAGCCCGCGCGGGGCTTGTCCCGCGCCAATCCCGGCTGCACCCGCCACCCTTGCAAGACGAACGGATGCAGCCGGTTCACCCCAAGAAAGGATGAACCATCATGGAACTCGCAAACATCGACCTTGGCAAGCTGTTCGTCAGCAAGACCAACATGCGCCATGCCGACAAGTCGCCCGACGTGTCGGACATTCTCCCCACCGTGAAGGCGCGGGGCGTCATCGTGCCGCTGATCGTTCGCCCCGGCGACGATGAGGGCCAACCCGGCATGTTCGGCATCGTCGCGGGCGCGCGCCGCTTCCATGCCGCGACCCTTGCCGCGCAGGAGACGGGCGAAGCCGGACCGCTGCCGTGCGCGATCATGCAGCCGGGTGACGATGCCGCCGCGCTGGAAGCCTCGCTCATCGAGAATATCGCCCGGCTCGATCCCGACGAGGTGGCGCAATGGGATACCTTCACCCGGCTGATCCAGAAAGAAGGGCGCAGCGTGGAACAAATCGGCCAGACGTTCGGCCTTACCGATCTTTACGTCCGCCGCGTCCTCGCGCTGGGCAATCTGCTGCCCCGTATCCGCCACCTCTACCGCGACGGGGGCATCAATGTCGCCAGCATCCGGCACCTTACCCTTGCCACCAAGGCGCAGCAAAAAGCGTGGCTGGCGCTGTTCGACAGTGCCGACGACTATTGCCCCACCGGCCAGCAACTCAAATCGTGGCTGTTCGGCGGTGCGTCGATTTCCACCAAGCACGCCCTGTTTCCGCTGGACAGCCACAAAGGGAAAATCGTGGCCGACCTGTTCGGGGAGGACGCGGTTTTTGCCGATGCCGATCAGTTCTGGCGCGCGCAGAACGAAGCCATTGCCGCCAAGCGCGATGCGCTGCTGGCCGATGGCTGGGCAGGTGTCGAAATCATGGAGCCGGGGCGCTATTTCCATGCGTGGGAACATGAACGGACGCCCAAGGCCAAGGGCGGCAAGGTGTTTGTCACCGTCACTCACGGCGGCGAAGTCGCAATCCACGAAGGCTATTTGTCGAGCAAGGACGCCAAGAAAGCGCGGGGGCAGGAGAGCAAGACCGGCGCGACCGAAGCCGACAAGCAGGCCGCGCGCGACCAGCGCAGCGAGACGACGAGCAGCTTGCAGACCTATATCGACCTGCACCGCCATGCCGCCGCCCGTGCCGTGTTGACCGATCATCCGGGCGTGGCGCTCCGGCTCATGGTTGCTCATGCCATCGCCGGTTCGCCGCTCTGGAATGTGCGGATCGAGACGCAGCATTGCCGCAACGAGAGCATTGCCGAGAGCGTCGAAACCGGCCCCGCCGAAACCCGTTTCGATGAGCAGCGCCGCGCGGCGCTGGCGCTGCTGAGCTTCTCGCCCGAAGAACCCAGCGTGGCGGGCCGCAACGGCAAGGACGACGATACGGCCACGATCTTTGCGCGGCTGATCGGGCTTGCCGATCATGATGTGCTGGCCATCCTTGCCGTGGTCATGGGCGAAACGATGCAGGCGGGCAGCGCCGTGGTGGAAGCGGTCGGGGCATATCTTGCCGTCGATATGGGCAGCCTCTGGACAGCGGACGATGCCTTTTTCGATTTTGTCCGCGACCGGCAGGTGGCCAATGCCATGCTGCGCGAGGTGGCGGGCAAGAAGGTGGCCGACGCCAACGTGGCGGAGAAGGTCAAGACCCAAAAGGCGATCATCCGCGATTGTCTGACCGGCAGCAACGAGCGCAAGCAGGTTGACGGCTGGGTGCCCAAATGGCTGAGCTTCCCCGCCGCCAGCTACACCGCGCGGCCCTTCGCCACGCTTGCCAAGTGGAAACGGATCGAGGGCCGGTTCAAGAACCTGCCCGCGCCGGTGGCGTTCACAATGGGGGTGTTTGGAAGCGAGCCGGGCGATCCCTACAGCATCGCGGCGGAATGATCGAGCAAGGGGCGGCCAGAACCTCCCTTTGCTCTCTTTTTGACGCAGCCCCCGCGCCGGAAAGGCGCGGGGGCATTGGCGCGTTTCGGCAGCGCCGCGCGGACGGATCATGCGCGTCCGCGTCATGCCTCGCCCCGTGCGCGCTGGCCGATCCGGGCATCGTCCCACTGCGCTATTGGCGGGGGGCGACGTGCGCACCGTGGCCTCTCCACGCGCCCGACCTTGACCCAGCCCGCGCCCTTGCCGTTCCGGCATGATGCAGGAAATGCAGGCATATCCGCCCACCCGGCGGGGCGGGGACCGGCTGACGGCGATAGCTTGCCCACTGCCGAGCCGCCGTCTCATAGCCGTATCGGGCCAAAAGTCCGACGCACAAGCGGGTGATAAATCCATCCCTTTTCGTGTCGCCAGAAGCGACCCCGTCTGTCGCTGCTGGACCTATGGGCTGTCCTGGACGCCGCACAACCGGGCAGCCCGGCGCTATTTTCCCCGCCGCGCTGCACGCGGCTCCTCGCGGACGCTTCGCTCCAAAATAGCGCCGCAGCCCGGTCCTCCGCTGCCGCTCCGGCCCTTCGGGTGCGGGCGTCCCGGGCTGCCCATCACGGTGCCAGCATCGCCGGGGATCGGCTCCGGCGAAGAACGAAAGGAATATCATCATGTCCGCTCTCGGTATCGTCGTCCGCAATCCCGACACCAATGAAATGAACGGCAGCATCGGCCTTCTGGGTCGCCGCAATCCGCTCTCCATCCAGATCGTCCCGAACCCCGGCAAGCGGTCGGACACGCAGCCCGATTTCCGCATTTACAACGGCCCGAACGAGCTGGGCGCGGGCTGGGTCAAGGTCAGCCGCGAGCGCGGGAGCCGCTATGTTTCGCTCCGCATCTTCCACCCGATGATCGCACCGTTTCCGATCTACGCCAATCTCGGCCGCGCCGCCGGGCAGGACGATGACGACGTGCTGGCCCTGATCGTCAACGGACCCGCCGCCGCCTGATGGCCGCAAATCGCCCCCGCGCCTTTCCGGCGCGGGGGCTTCCTCCTGCTCGGCGATGGAATCGGCTTGGGGGGTCGAAGTGTCATGCCTGCGGAATCGACCCTGCCGGGCGGATTTGTGTGCCCGCATTGTCCTTATCGGCCCCGAACGATCCCGGATCGCCCCGGCCTCACGAGAAAGGACACCCCTATGGACGATGATTTCGACCGCGCTGGCAAAGCGCGGAAGGTAAGCCCGTTTCTGACCGTCAAGCAGGCCGCGCACTATCTCGGTCTTGCCGCCAAGACGCTCGCCAACTTGCGCTCGCGCGGCGAAGGCCCGCCCTTTCGCCGCCATGGCGGACAGGTCCGCTACCATATCAACGATCTCGAAGAATGGTCGCGCACCAACGGTCGCAAGCCCCGCAAGAATGGAGGTGGCGATGCGTAAACCACTCACCAAACCCAAGCCCGCGCCGCTGCTGGAATGGCATCCGCCGCTGGCCGGCCAGCTTCGCGCGCGCCGTCGCCCGATCCTGATGGCAGGCGGCATCGGCCTCGCGCTGATCGGCCTTGCCGCCGCCTTCGACTTCGCCATCCGGCCCGCACCGCGTCTAGTCTGGAATGCCTCTGCGAGCGCCCCGATCGGCTTCTGGCGCGTCGATCCCCATGCGCGGTTCCATGCTGGCGACATGGTGCTGGCGGTGACGCCCGCGAGTGTCCGGGAGCTTGCCGCCGAGAGGCGTTATATTCCCGCCATCGTCCCGCTGCTGAAACGGATCGCGGCGCAGAGTGGCGACGATGTTTGCGCGCTGGGCCACGACATCTATGTCAACGGCACATGGGTTGCGACCCGGCTTGATGCCGACCGGCGAGGCCGACCGCTACCGTGGTGGAGCGGCTGCGAACTGCTCCGGGGCGGGCGTGTCCTGCTCCTCATGGACGCGCCGGATTCCTTCGACGGGCGCTATTTCGGGCCGGTCGATGAGGATGCCGTAATCGGCAAGGCCACGCCGCTATGGCTGCGCTGATCCGTATCGGCACGGCGCTGCTGGCCGCTGTCGTCATGCCGATTGGGGTCAGCGCCGACCCGGTCCAGACGACAAGCGAAGCGCCATCGCTCGCCCCGCCAAATGTCGAACGCTGGCGGCCTTTCATCGCCGAAGCCTCGCGCCGATTCGGTGTGCCGCAGGCATGGATTGCCGCCGTCATGCAGGCCGAAAGCCGGGGCAATACGCAGCTTGGCGGGCGCCCCATCACCAGTCCGGCTGGCGCGATGGGGCTGATGCAGGTCATGCCCGCGACATGGGCAACCATGCGCGCGCAATATGGGCTTGGACCCGATCCGCACGACCCGCACGACAATATCATGGCAGGCGCGGCCTATCTGCGCGCCATGTATTATCGCTTCGGCTATCCCGGCCTGTTCGCTGCCTACAATGCCGGGCCGGGGCGTTATGCCGAGCATCTGCGCAGTGGAAAGGCGCTTCCCGGCGAGACGCGCGCCTATATCGCCCAGCTTGCGCAGGCACCGGCAACGCCTGCCATGCCGCCCGCGATCCTGACGGGAATGCGGTTGTTCTTCGCGCTGGGAACGGCGGAAAAACCAGCGTCCGATACGAGCATTTCCCGCAAGGAACAGGCCCCGGCCAATCCGCTGTTCGTGCCGTTGAGTCAGGCACGGGAGGGCGATCAGTGACCCGTGGGGCGCGGAACGAGAGGGGGGTATCCGCTCAGTCCTGCCCATTATCCGGCATGGAGCGGGCCGCCTCAAGGACGATGGTTCCCCCAATTTTGCTGACGCAAAATCGGCACCCCCATCGCCGCCAGGGCGGCCGCTTCGCGGTCCTTGACCCGGCCCGCTCCATGCCGGGCGCAGCCCCTGTCTTTACAGGATCAGGAGGCGAAGATGGAACTTCAACAGCATATCGACGAGCTTCGGGCCGAACTTTCATGGAACGACGAGCCGACCGAGATCGCCCAGATCAGGGCCGAACTGGCGGCGGCGCTGGAGGCTCTGGAACGCGAGCGAGCGGCAGGCTGACCGGCGAGAGGGGGCAGCGCCAGCGGGCGTTGCTCCCGCATCGGCATGATCGGGAGGGGGCAACAGTCGGGGGAGCGGTTGAGGGATCGAGGGCGGTTTGGAAGGATAGGGCGCTAAGGCAAGATGAAACAAATGGCGCCATGCCCTGCGGGCATCGCACCATAAGCCTTTGTCTGCACAACGTTTTCGAGAAGGCCGCCGATGGCGCCATTCCCCGGCGGATAGCGCCATGCCTGCCGCAAAGGCGCAGATTTCCAGGACTTTTCATAGCGCCATCGCCTTTCGATACCGCGCAGGCGGCAAGGAGCGCTCATCATGGATGACGACGATCTCGAACCCCATCTCGGCAAGCCGCGCCACACCCCGATCCGACGCGGGCGCAGCTATGTCGGCCAGGTCTTGCAGGCGGCCAATCTGACGGGCGGGATCAAGGGCGCTGGTGGGCGGCGCAGCCGCTTCTACGGCAACCGCTCCGGCGTGGGCGTCGGGGTGGGCCGGGTGCTGGCTTCGCGCGACAGGCTGGCGGCCTTCCGTCAGCGCCGCGTCATGGTCAAGACCCGCATCGTCCGGCTCGATCGCGCCAAGGGCCTAGACGCGGCCCGCGCGCATCTGCGCTATATCCAGCGCGATGGTGTCACCCGCGAGGGCGCGCCCGGCCAGCTCTATTCCGCCGATCAGGACAAGGCCGATGGCCGCGCCTTCATAGAGCGGGCGGATGGCGATCGTCATCAGTTCCGTTTCATCGTCTCCGCCGAGGACGGCCAGCACTATGACGACCTCAAGCCGATGACCCGCCGCCTGATGGCACAGGTGGAACAGGATTTGGGCACCAAACTCGATTGGGTGGCGGTCGATCATTACAACACCGGCCACCCCCACACCCATATCGTCGTGCGCGGCAAGGACCATCGCGGCCATGATCTGGTGATCGGCCGGGAATATTTGACGCAGGGCATCCGCGAGCGTGCCGCTGAACTGGTGTCGCTTGACCTGGGGCCGCGCACCGACATCGAGATCGAGGCGCGTTTGCGCCATGAGATCGAGCAGGAGCGGCTGACCAGCATCGACCGGCGCTTGCTGCGCGATATGGATGGCGAACGGACTGTGATCGCCACTGACCGCGATCCCTTCCAGCAATCGTTGCGCGCGGGGCGCTTGCGCAAGCTGGAGCATCTGGGCCTTGCCGACGAGATCGCGCCGGGCCGATGGCAGCTTGCCGAGGGCATGGACGATACATTGCGCCGCATGGGCGAACGCGGCGACATCATTCGCACCATGCAGCGCGCCTTTACCGCGCAAGGACTGGAACGCGCCGGAACCGATTATGCCATCGCCGATCCGGCCACCATGCAGCCGATCACCGGGCGGGTGGTGGAGCGCGGCCTGTCCAACGAGATCAATGATCGCCATTACCTGATCGTCGATGCCACCGACGGGCGGAGCCATTTTGTCGAGATCGGCCGGGGCGAGGCCGTCGCGCCGATCCCGGCGGGCGCGGTGGTGCGGATCATGCCCAAGCCGGTCGAGGCGCGGGCAGTGGATCGCACCGTCGCCGAGATCGCTGCTGCCCATGACGGGCGTTACAGCATCGACATCCATCTGCGCCATGATCCCAATGCCACGCAAACTTTCGCCGAAACCCATGTGCGGCGGTTGGAAGCGATGCGGAAGCTCATGGGCAGCGTCGAGCGCGAGGTGGATGGCACATGGATCATCGCCTCAGATCATGTGACCCGCGCCGCCGTCTTCGAGGCTCATCAGGCGAAGGCCGCGCCGGTGATCGTCGATACGCTGTCGGCCCTGCCGCTCGATCAGCAGGTGGATTGCGATGGCGCGACCTGGCTGGACCGGCAACTTATCGGCGGCGATCCCGAACCCTTGCGCGATGCCGGTTTTGGGCGCGAGGCCCGCGAGGCGCTGGACCGCCGGCGGCAATGGCTAATCGCACAGGATTTGGCGCGCGAGGAACAGGGCGGCATCGCCTATCGCGCCAATCTGCTGGTGAGCCTGCGGCGGCGCGAACTCATCCGCGTTGCTGGGCAACTCTCCGACGAACTGGGCTTGGGCTATTTCGAAGCCAAATCCGGCGAACGGATCGACGGCATCTATCGTCGCCCCGTTGACCTTGCATCGGGCCGCTTCGCGCTGATCGAAAAGAGCCGCGAATTTACGCTGGTGCCGTGGCGGCCGGTGCTGGAGCGCCAGATCGACAAGCCGGTGTCCGGCATCATGCGCGGCGATGCCATCAACTGGACCATCGGGCGCCAGCGCGGCGGGCCGGAAATTATGTGATGGAGGAAAGGCGAAGATTGGGACAAACCCGTCATTCCCGCCCGTCTCTTCAAATGTCGGCTTCCGACACGAGACGACATTCGCGCGTTCGGCCACCTTGCCCAATTAACGAGCAAGTCTGGGCCGTTTGCGGCCCGACAGCCTTCAGGTTCCAATCCGCAGAGTTGCTACAAAACCCGCTGGTTCAATGGCTTGAAGTCGGCCGTCATCAGTCAGGCCGATCTGCGTTGCCCGCTTTCCCTAGCGCAATTTCGACGGTGGTTTGAGACGCGCAGGAACCTTGAAGACAATCAGGTGGCGGGTGAGGTCACCGCCGTCCGGAACGTAAGCGCTGTGCCAGAAACATTCCTCAAGGCTCGGCACCGGTCCCGTCCGATCGACGACTTCCAGCACGCCCAAAAACCCCAAACGAACGTTGGACGCTTGATAGCTTGCCGCCTGCGCGCGATAGCGGTTGGCTGCCTCTTGGGAGAGGTGACCGTCATGCTTTTTGAGCTCGATGATGAACGTCGGTCCGCCGAAACTTACGCGCAGGTCGGTGCGGCCCGTCGCAACCCCGCGCACTTCAGCTAGGACATCCGCGCCGGTCAAATTGCCGACCAAGAATTCGCGTAGATCGAGCTGGAGATCGCTCTCGCTGGGATGTTCGGCACGCAAATATTCGCCCCGCGTGCCGAGGTCTCGAATCTCGGCATTTTGCCGATCGCTGCAGAAGACCAGTATTTGCTGCAGCACGGCATCGAACGCCTCGCGCACGGAGCCCTCATACTCGCTACTCGCCGACAGGGCGGCGCGGATTGTTGCCAGCGTCCGCTGAAGTACCGGATTGGCAACCGCCTGCGGACGTGTCTCATAGTCGACCAGCGCGAGCTCAACGGACCGCACCATCGCTTCCGGAAGCTGCTCGAGGGCGGAGCCGGCGGGGAGAATGCGTGCGAGCAGCGGATATCGGTCATTCCCCCCGGCTTTTCCCTGCCCGGGGCCCGATCGATGGTTTACATCGAGCCTAGCGCGCAGCTCCTCAGCAATCGCACGCTGCGGATCGGGCCACGCGGCTTCGGCCAGGAGATCGTCGAGATGGGCGGCAAGCCCACGCTCGCGCACGAACGACGCTTCGATCCGCGGCCGCAGAAGCGATCGCAGCCCGTCGCCATGGGCGATCGTGCAGCGAGCGTTGTAGATAGCGAGAATCTGATCCATCGTTGCCGCCGCATGGACCCAGCTCGGACGCCCGAGGTTGCCCGCCGCATACCGCAGCCTGCGAGCAAGCTCGAACCATTCAAGATCCTCATCGAGGCGAGGCGCGAGCCATGCTGCCACGCCGCCGCCGTGCAGCACGGCTGCCCGCTCGCGCCCCGCTGCCATGAGGTCGGCGAAAGCATCCTGCATCTCCCCGGCGTCTCGGTTGGCCGCAAAGCCTGTGACAATATCAATAGCCGATCGGTAAGCCCGCGCATCCGCCCGCTCGTCATCGACCTGGGCGGCGCGCTCGAAGAATAGGTGCGCGGTTTCCAGGCCGGCGAGAATCGTCGCCATGTCAGCACCGTCGAGCGCGCGCGAAAGATGAGCGAGGCCGAGCTCGAAAGCTGCCTCGCCCTCGGCTTCCTCATTATCGAGCAGGCGGCGCAGCATCGAGAGCAGATCGTCGCCGCCCCAGAGGTGAAAGGCCGCGCCGCCAATCTTGGCAACATGCCGGGCGTAAGTGCCTGGCGCGTCGCTCGCGACATCGGCGAGCTCGAGCAGGGGCCGGTGCCGGCTGACTTCGCCTTCGAGCGCCAGGCGGAACAGGCCTTCCAGCGCATAGGCGGCAATCAGCGCCTCGCGCTCGGTTGCGCGCTCCTGAACCCGGCGCGTCAGGATCGTCACGAGCGCCTGCGCCATGGCCGCGCGCAATGTGGCGCTGCGGAGCAGCCGCTCGATAGCATCGCGAAAAGATTGCGGATCGCGGGCGCTGTCGAATCCGCCGACGAGGAAATCGCAGAGCCTCCCACGCTCCGCGTCGGATCCCGCGGCCACCATATCGACAAGGATGTCGAGGATGGGCGCGGCGTGGAGTCGGTCGGCGTCGGCGAGGATGACGTCCACCCCGCCGAGGTCCGCGATCCTGACCGTCTGGCTCTCGGCGAGGCGCGCCTCTAGGAGCGCGAGCGCGCTCATGCCGGGCAGCGCGATGGCGTCGGCGTCACCATAAATAATCGTCGCCCATCGCCGACCGGCACCATTGTTCGCCGAGCTGCGCGACGATCGCTCTCGCATTGGCGCTGCCGACGATGATTTGCAAACCCTCAGTTTCCTGCGCGATCGTCTGAAGCTCGCTGAGAACCGCGGTCAGGTCGTCGGGACTCACCTCTTCAGCCGCCGGGGAATCGACGATCAGAAGACCGGGATGACGGCCCAGTCCCCGTTCCTGCCCGACACGGAGCAGGGCGATCGCAGTGGCGATGCGCAGCCGCAGCCGCTCGCCCGCCGTGACAGCGCTGAAGGTTGTCGGTTCGCCACCCTTGGTCAGCCGCAACGACGCATTGGTGTTGAGGTTGACCTCTTCGAGCATCGGCACGCCAAGCTGCCGCGCCAGCGCGAGAATCTCAGCGTTCAGCCGATCGAGAATGTCGCCGCGTCCGGCGTCATAGGCTTTCTTGGCTTCGGCCAGCGCCGCGTTCACGAGCGCCACGTCTGGCGGGACGGTCGCGGGTTTCGCGACCGTCTGGCGCTCCTTCAACGCCCCCTCCAACCGCGCGACCTCAAGTTCCGCCTTGCGGCGTTGCTCGAACGTCGCGCTGCTCGCTGCTTTCGCGAGCGCCTGCCGCGCCACTTCGAGCTCAGTATTGCTGGCCTTCGACTTTTCCGCGAGCGACTTAGCTGCGATGCGCGCGCGGGTGGCGGCGGCCTTGGCGGCCGCGAAGCGCTGCTCGACCGCATCGAGCTCGTCGCTGGCACCCTCGATCTCGCCGATCGGGATATCTTCGGCGCAAAGCGAGCAGTTCAGGTCCTTGCTTTCGCGTTTCAGGCGCTCGCTCGACACGCGGGTCTCGCAGCGCGGACAGCAAACGGGCTGAAGACCGTTGAAAAATTGCGTCGCAACGATGTTCTCGCGCAGGTCGCGCACCGCCCGCTCGTCGACAGTCGCAAGGCGCTCGAGCTCGGTTGCGTCGGCTTCGGCGCCGGCATGGCGCTGGACGAGATCGAGCGCGATCGGCGACAGGCGGGCAACCTCGCCAGCAAGCCGCTCTAGCTCAGCCGCCGTGCCTGTCTCCTGCGCAAAGCCGGCAAGGGTCTTCCTCGCTATCTCAAGCTCACCCTCGATGCGGGTGCGCGCCGTTTGCGCATCCTCTGCCGCCGAGGTCGCGGCCTTGGACGCCTTTTCGGTCTCCTGGTCTAGCTGGCGTTTCGCCGTACCCGCCTGCATCACCGTCGTTGCCCAAGGCATGCCGATATACATTTGCAGCATGCGCGCGGGCAGGCCCGCCATCTGGACGTCGCCCAACAATTGCTTGTGGTCGCCGCCGAAATAGAGACCGCCCGAAAGTGCAGCCCAGCCATGTTCGACGACCTGGCGCTCGTCTTCCTTGCCCTGCATTGCCGTGATCGGGTCGAGATCGAGCGTCTGCATCATGAAGCGCGCCATCGCCACTTCGAACCCTTCGTCCGACATGAAGCGATCGAGCTCGTCCGGTTCTCCCGATGCACGCAGACGCACCAAGCTCCCCCGTGGAACACGTTCCTCGACCACAAAATCGACGACATAGCGCTGATCGTCGACATCGAATTCGACGCACACCCAAGAGAGCCACCGGCGCACATCGTCCTGCAAGCCTTTGGGCGTTCCGCGCAGGGCCCAGAGCAGGACCTCCAGCACTGTGGACTTGCCACGAAGATTGCGCTGGCTCGTCACCGCCCAGACGCCGGCGGTCAGTTCTGACCAGTCAAAGTCGATCGGGCCCTGCGCGGTTCCGCGCTTCTCTCCTTGAAAGGCAATGCGCCGGACTGTCAGGGTACGCGCCGGGCGCAACGGCCTGTCGGCCACGATCCCCCTCCTGCGCAGCGCAAGCTCGGCCTCCGCGGGCCGCATCCCGGCTTTCGCCGCGACCGTCTCCAGCCAACTACCGCTCATTCCCCGAGCCCTTCCATGATTGTCGCGAGACGGGTCAGCACGCGGTCGGTGACCGGCTGGATTACATGGCTGAGTTCCGTCCCCGCATATTCGGCCTGCAGATATTGCCGGTCCTTGAGTGCCTTGCCGCCTTGCGTGCCCGCCACCCGCGCCACAATGGCGGCGCGGTCGCGATACCAGGCGAGTTCTGGCGCCATGGACGCCAGGCGATCAAGGGCGTCCCGGCCCGCCACGGTCAGCAGATAGAGATGTTCCCGGATCTTGCCGCCAGGGACGCCGTCCCGTTTGATCCGCACAAGATCGGCCGCCCGCAGGATCGCCAGCGCATTGTCCAACGGCTCGAACGCCCCGAACAAATAGCGCACCATCGGCAGCCGGCGCAAATCGGGCTCGCGATCGTCGAAGATGCGCTGCGCAATCTTCAGCAGATCGCGTTCCCCCGACGACTCGAACTCAGTCAAAAGCTCGTTCGCAAGATAATCGGGATTGCGCATCCAGAATTCGAGTGCCTGCAGGCGCGACTGCGCCCGTAGGACACAGATGACATCGCTACCATATTGCGCGATATTCTGTGTGTCGCCTGCCGCCTGTATACAGGCGAGCAGCCGAATGGCCGTCTGTCTTTCGCTGGCAACAGCTATCTCTGTCACGTCAGGCCCACCCCATCGTCGATCTTCGTCAACTTGCCTTGCAAGGAAGATCATCCATCTCGTCTCTAGCCTGTTAGCGGCCAAACTCTAGTCGAACCTCCTACAGTCGATAAGAAGTTGAAACAGCGGATTGGGCTCCGCGCGCGACCGTGCTTGCCGAACGTGGTGGTCCTGATACGTTCCCACGATGTCCGTTACGCCGCCTCCAGATCCGCTCGCGCCCGCGCGATCGCACGGGGGGCGGCCTGACGGCTGCTATTCGGCACAGAAAATCCGGAGCTGAACGCCGACCGACTGGCATGCCGAATATGTCGATAGTACAAGATGATAGAATTGCAGGACGTGCGGCTCAGGCTGATGTTTGGCGAACTCGACTTTGAGCTTTGCCAGCGATAGCATGCCGCCCGAACAGACCAGCCAGATGGCTCGGTCGGTCGTCGGGGCGGTACGAAGACGCTGGAAGGCGCCGCGAAAGGCCTTCGACCCGCGGCCGTGACGCTTGCGATCCACCGTCTGGGTGACCGGCGAGTTTCGCTTCGACAGTCGCCAGCGGCCATCAAACCGGGTTTGGCTGCCGGGGAGGGCGACACCATCGCTCTTCATATACGCCAGATTTTTGAGGCCCTGGGCACATACATCGTAAAAAGCGGATGCTGACACTCCGGGATTGCCGCTTTTCCATTTGCCAGCGACCGCCACCACCGCCGGGCTGGTAGATGTCTCATCAAGTCCAAGGAAGTCGCCGACCTCGTCTTGAAGATCGTCGCACACCAGGTCGGGAAAGCTCGCGCCGAACAGTGCAGGGCCACGGTCAGGCCTGAGAGCTTTGTCGAGAAACTCAAAAAGCGAGCCATCGGCCCAGTAGTCGACCTGACCATCGACCAGCTCGCCCTTCTCCGACGTCACCGCGCCGAGCCCCGGAATGGCGGTGATCAGATCGAGCACCAGGCTCGCGGCGCCTTTCGGGTCGGTGAGGTCAAGATCGAGACGGTAGAAGTCGCCGCCGACATAGGTGTGGGCTAGGTCGCGGGTGATGATCCGGAAGGGCTGCAACTGGTTCAGGCGCCGGGTGAGCGAAATCTTGGGATTGTCCTTGGTCTTGATGCGGCTGAGGCCGGGCGACACGAGCCAATACTTCGCCTTCTTGGAATTCCAGTCGATCCAGACCGGATGCTCCTCGCCGTCGACATGCAGGTGGAAGCGAAACCGCCCCGGGGCCTTGGGGTCGGCGTCTTCCTCGACCGAAACACACAAATCCTCGATGCTTACCGCCGCGCTTTGTCCCTTGGCGACGAACTGATCCCCCATCTCGACCATATCGACGAGAATGTTGATGGGCGTCGTGTCGGCGGGAATCTTGTCGGGCACGGCGAATCGAGTGAAGATCGACGCTGTCCGGGCGGCGGCGTCGAGCTGCGTGTCGACCGTGCCGCACCAATCGGCATATTGCTGCGCGCTGAGATCGTTTCCCTTGCCGTCGCGCACCCGCGAGCGCGAGAAACCGACCGCCCGCCGGAAACCGTCAGCCGCTGCCTTGGGATGGATATAGCCGGTCGCGCGCGTCACTACATTAAGATGCTCGCCCATGAACACGCCTGACCGATCGAGGGAGCGTGCCGAAAGACTGCGCGACCGCAACGCCAGCGGGCCAAGATCGGTATTCTTGACGCTCATGAACGAGATGCTGTTGCCGGGGCTATCCGGCAAAAGGGCGCGCAAGGTCTTGGCGTTGACGCGCGGACCGATCCCCTCGAGTTCATTGATCCAAAGGCCTGCGCTGTCGAAGAAGAACAGACGCTTGTTCTTCTTCGCATAGATCGTCGCTTCCAGGCTCGGCGCCTGGAAGAGGCTGCCCGACAGAAAGGGTGACGGCGTCAGCCGCAGCGAGATATGGTAGCGGCATTGGCCATCGGCGGTTTGACCTGTCAGTGCCTCGTAGCGATCTTCGCGCGATAGCTCTTCCCGGATCGCCTTTTGAAGATCGTCTAGGTCGAGGTCCGGCTCGATCGTGAAAGCGACCGCCGCGCTCGGGAAGCGCAGATCGTCGTGCAAGCTGGGATCGTCGAGATCGGGCCGTTCGCGAAACCGTCCCATGACATAGTCGAGGTTCGGAAGCGCTGCGATCAGGTTTTCGAGGATTGTCGCGTCGTTTCGGACGAGCGGCTTATTGCCATTGGCCTTCGAGGCTGCGTCAAAGGCGAGGAAGCTGCGCCATTCGTCCCCGATAGCGCGACCTTCAGGCGCAAGAACATAGGCGGGCGGGACCGCGGCGCCGATCGGCCCCGGGTGACGGATCAGCCTGCCAATTTGCTGAACCAGCATCCGCGTATTCTTGAACGGCTCGTAGAGCGCGAGCATCGTGCAACGCGGGTCGTCGATGCCCTCAATCAGCATGAACTGGTGGACCAGATAGCGTTCGGGCCGCCCAGCCAGATCCCGCGGAACCCCGTCGAACAGGCCGTCGTCTGGCCTTTCGGGGAGGTTATGGTGGATCGCCATCACCCCATCGGTCCGCCCCGCCAGCGCCGTCGTCAGCGCCTGGTGCATTTCGGTGACCGACTCTTCGCTGTCGCAGCGCACGATCACCTTGTTGGCAGCGGTAAATCGTCCCCCGGCGACAAGCGCGTCGACTCTGGCGACAAGGTCTAGGGCAAAGTCTTCGGGCGAAAGCGGCAATGGCTGTTCGTCAATCTCTACCCCGCGGATGAGATGCTGATCGACCGCGTCGGCGAAACCAAGAAAATGAATGTGGTCGTCATCAACGTCGAAGATCTTGAGATCGCCTCGGAACGGCGTGGCACTGAAAAGAACGGTCGGCACAGCAAAGCCTCGCACGACACGTGCCCAGCTCGGCGCAGGTTCACGATGCCCCTCGTCGAACAAGATCGTGCCAATACGGCCATGAAGCTGGTCGATCTTGCCGTCGGCGTCGATCTGCTGGATGGCCTGCACAGTACCGACCACGATGATCCGATCGCCGCCATGGCTGTCGAGACGCTCTGCGAGCCCCTCTATTTCGCTTGGCAGAACATTCCAGACCCGGTCAGGCTTCCAGTCGGGGTCGGCGCCGATCCTGTCCCAGAAGCGACTTTCGAACTGGTCAGTTAGCTGCTCGACCAAGGCCGCCGAAGGGCAAACGACGAGTACTGGCCCGCTTTCTGCACGTTGACGCGCGGCTGCCGCCATCACCCCGGTCTTGCCGGTTCCGGTTGGCATATTGACGAGGCAGGCGCGGGCGCTCGCTGACGCGAAATAGGCGTCAATGGTATCGAGCGCTGCATGCTGATGCGGCCAAAGCGCAAGCGCTATCCTCGATAGTTCAGCTCCGACCAAATTGTGCCCCTCCCAAAGTTCAGATAGGTTTCCTATTAAGCTCACCCATCCGTCGAAAGGAATATGCCCGCTCGATTTACGTCGAGAAATCCGACGGACAGACGATCAAATTCTGTGCGGAGGCCGAGGAGGCGGAGATCGCGAACGTGTATCAGCGCGGCATTACACATGATGCGCTCCGCCGCCGGCAGACGTGCGACCGAACGGTCAACAATAATTGATGCAGCGACGACTAGGTCGCGAAGATGAATGTCTTCTGGGTCTAACTGCGAAGGGGCGGCACGGGGACGTGTCGCCCCATCATAGCGGGCCAATTTGGAGCGCTGAAGGACGGCAGCTTTTGGGATTGCCACGCCGGAGCTCGAACGTCCGCCATTGGGGCGCGCTGCCGCAGGACCGCTCAACGGGACAGGAATGGCAGGTTTCGGCAGGAGCGGCCTTTCACCGGCGCGCCGTGGAATGGCTTGAGTTGGTCGCCCGCTGCCGCTCAACTTAAACGATGAGGTCTGCTTCATAGGTTGCCCTGATCCATGTCGGCAGGCAAGGCAAGGCGAAGACCAGTCGACCGTCCGCGAATGTCAGGCAGTGACGCGGCGGCTGATTGAGGCTGGAATTGTCAAACACCATGCCGCGGTCGGCACGAAGGACGGCCTCACGGATGAAAGGTGCACTCCGGTCATAGCGCGCGCGAATCTTGTCCTCCGGCACGATATGCCCGCCTTCTTCGACTCTCGCGCCGACACGGGCCACGGAGAGTTCGGGCGTATCGACCCCGACATGCATCACGATGACGGTGAACCCATTGGCGTGGGCATCGTCGATTAGGGCCAGCTTGGACGGATGCGAGAAAACCGTCTCGGTGACGAAATCCCGGCCTTGTGCGAGATGCTCGGCACGCCGCGCGGAGGCGATGCGCGCCGCTTCATAGGACGCCTGTGGCGAAGGATCGTGCAGTTCGTCGCGCTGAATGATGTCGGCGTTGATGAACGGCCCCGCGAAGCTGGGCTCGACGCGGTTCGCATAAAGCGTGGACTTGCCGGCACCGTTCGGCCCGGCAAGGACAATCATCGTCGGATTCATGTCTCGCTTGCGTTCTTCTCGCGCACGAGGTTGCCGGCAGCATCGAGGCCGACACCGCGGCCCAACTGCCGTCGCCGGGCAAACCAGGCTTCCTCATCGGGTGCGGCTTGTCCCATCTTCTCGACAAAGCTGTCGAGCCAGACGTCCTTTTCCTCGCTGGTGAGCTCAATGGTGTCGATTTGTCCCGAAAGGGCCGCCGTGATCCGGGCATGGTCGAAATTTCCCGACTTCTCGATCGCGCGACCGATCCGCACCCAATGCGCGACCTGTCCCGCGACCGACCGGCTCTGCAATTCGGATTCGCGCCGGACGATCTTCATGATGTCGTCGGCCAACTTGATGGATTGAGCCATGCGTCACCTCCGCACCAAGAGGTAGCATTTTGCTACCTCATTTTCAAGTCATGGTTCGTGTATGTTCTGTTCGATCCATAGTCGGCAAGGAATCCCGTGAAGCGACCAATCTTCGCTAGCCCGCTTGGTCACGTCAGACTTTCCAGATAGGGTCGCATGACATTCTGCATCCGGCAGATGGTCGCATACCGCCAGAGATCGGCATGGGTCGCCTTTCGTTGGCGCAGGCCGTCGCGCAGGGCTTCGATCGCAACATCCAGACCCACGCGGCTTCGATATTTGAAGCAATCGACGATGGTTTTGGCCGGATCGGTGATCGGCACGGCGACGCCTTCGATATCCGCTGTCATGTGGCCTGCCTCAAAGGCTTCGCCCGATGCCCGCACGGCCTCGATCCGAAAAGGCAGCGTCCGGGGAACACGCGCCTTGTGGTGGAAGCAAATCCAGACCGTATGGGGAAGCTGTGTGGTCAGGCCATGATATTGGAGCGCTGACAGGAGGGATATGACGCCATGCGGTGCAAGCCGGGCGGCCTCGGCCACATTATGCGCCGCGTCGATTTCATCCGTGTCGGCCAGTTGATAGAGGCCGCGTGCGAGGCGGACGAGCTTGCCCTGTTCGCACAGACGCGTGATGCTTGCCGGTGGAATACCAGCATCACGGAAATCCCGTGCGCGTGCGATCCCGCGCGAACGCGCGATGGCGACGGCTTGCTCTGAAAATGTCGCGCTGGCTTCCATTGCGCCAGATGATACCAAATGCAGGCATTTATCAATAAATGCCGACGTTTTGTATTGCTCGGCTCTCGTCAAGCCGGTTGCTTGGCGGAATCGCGTTCTCCTGCTAGTCAGGTGCCGCGCTGCAATAGGGCGGCGCTGGGACTGCTAATCCCAACGAAACGAAACCGTCTCGGAAAACCAGATTTTCCGGGGTGTCGCCGTGCATGTCCAGACCTTCGGGTTAAAGACGGCGGCGCATGTCGTTTCGTCATGTTAGCAGCTCCGGCGGCTCCCGCGTTCAGTGCGCGGGAGTTCGGCGACGTGTCTAATGCCGATCACTTCCGGCAATATGGATATTTACTGGTGGAGTCGCACCATGCGCGGCAATCAGGATGATCCCGACGATGACTATTCTCCGGAAGCCGTCATGGCTCGCGTCGGGCATCTATCGGTGCGCGCGCAGCGTGAAACGGAACAGATCACGCGCATCATCCGCAGCACATTCGGCCACGGTGGCGGCGCGATAGCGGATGATGCCCGAATTGTCCACATTGTGCTGACGGCCCCGCTATCAGTGGCCGAAGAAGCCGATGGTTATGGCTTTGCCATCGGGGTCAACGCGCCGGAATGTGTTGACGAGGCGCATTGGGATTTCACGCGCAAGGTCATCGCGGCGGAAATCGGCACAGAACGGGCAGTGATGGTGCGTGCCGCAATGACGGGGCCGGAAAGCGAAAAATTGGCTGGCGCTGTTCTCTATGATGCGGCGACCGATATTCCGCTCAACGCGCGAGAGCTGCCCCGCAATCCCGGTCGAAAAGGTCTTCACTAGCTGAACCGAGGCTTGCGTGGCCTTCGCTTCGGGAAGTTCCGGGAACATTGAGGAACATCAGGGTCATCACGCCTCAGGCCTGACCTGATCCAGCCTTGGCTCCGTTCGAACCGCCTGCTGCGGTTCCTGATTCGGAGCTTGTCCCATGACCCCCACCAAACTGCTCATCGGGCAGATCGTCGTCGTATTTCTGATCGTCATCGCCGGCCTGTGGGCATCGACCCAATGGGCCGCCACGATGCTGGGCTATCAGTCGCAGCTTGGTGCACCCTGGGCTATCGTGCTGGGCTGGCCGGTCTATTGGCCCTGGCAGCTTTTCGACTGGTGGTATCACTTCGACGCCTATGCGCCGCAGGTGTTCGACGAGGCCGGGATGCTGGCAGGCGCCAGCGGCTTTCTCGGCTGCGCGGCTGCGATCGTCGGCTCGCTCTGGCGCGCGCGCCAGAACCAGCAGGTTACGACCTACGGCTCTTCGCGCTGGGCCACGCACGGCGAGATCGGCAAGGCCGGGTTGTTCCGCGACGCTGGCGTGTTCCTTGGCAAATTGGGTTCGCACTATCTGCGCCATGATGGCCCGGAGCATGTCATGGCCTTCGCGCCAACCCGTTCGGGCAAGGGCGTCGGCCTGGTGGTGCCGACGCTGCTGTCCTGGACCGGCAGCGCCGTGGTCCACGACATCAAGGGCGAGAACTGGCAGCTTACCGCAGGCTGGCGCTCACGCTTCTCGCATTGCCTGCTGTTCAACCCGACCGACCCGCATTCGTGCCGCTACAACCCGCTGCTCGAAGTGCGCAAGGGCGCGGACGAGGTGCGCGATGTGCAGAACATCGCCGACATATTGGTCGATCCCGAAGGCGCGCTGGAACGTAGATCGCATTGGGAGAAAACCAGCCATTCGCTGCTGGTGGGCGCGATCCTCCACGTTCTCTATGCGGAAGAAGAAAAGACCCTCGCACGGGTAGCGACCTTCCTGTCCGATCCGCAGCGGTCGTTCGCGCACACGCTGCGCCGGATGATGGCGACCAATCATCTCGGCACCAAGGAGCATCCGCAGGTGCATCCTGTCGTCGCCAGTGCGGCGCGCGAAGTGCTGAACAAGTCGGAGAACGAACGCTCGGGCGTCCTTTCCACCGCCATGTCGTTTCTTGGTCTCTACCGCGATCCGATCGTGGCGCGGAACACCGCGGCCTGCGACTGGCGCATTGCCGATCTGGTCGATGCGAAATCGCCGGTGTCGCTCTATCTGGTCATTCCGCCCAGCGACATTTCGCGGACCAAGCCGCTCGTGCGCCTGGTGCTGAACCAGATCGGCCGCCGCCTGACCGAACGTTTGGAAGGCGACCCGAAGAAAAGCCGCAAGCACGAATTGCTGATGATGCTGGACGAGTTCCCGGCGCTGGGACGCCTCGACTTCTTCGAAACGGCGCTGGCCTTCATGGCGGGCTACGGCATCCGCGCCTACCTCATCGCCCAAAGCCTCAATCAGATCAGCAAAGCTTATGGCGAGAACAACGCCATCCTCGACAATTGCCATGTCCGCATCGCGTTTTCATCCAACGACGAGCGCACGGCCAAGCGGATCAGCGATGCCCTCGGCACCGCCACCGAATTGCGCGCGCAACGCAACTATGCCGGGCATCGGCTCGCGCCCTGGCTCAGCCATGTCATGGTGTCCCGACAGGAGACGGCGCGCCCTCTGCTGACACCGGGCGAGGTGATGCAACTGCCGCCCGCCGACGAACTGGTGCTGGTGTCGGGCCTGGCGCCGATCCGGGCGAAGAAGCTGCGCTACTATCAGGATCGCAATTTCACCTCGCGCGTGCTGCCAGCGCCCGATCTCAAGGATGGCGGCGATGGAATCTATGCAGATTGCCCCGATCCGCGTCCCGACGACTGGGGCGGCGAAGTCCGGGGTTTGCACGAAGGGCTGATCCCGGCGGCCGAGGACGAAGGTTCGGCCTTCGACGAGGACGGCGAAGGCGGCTTGCAACAGCAGCGGCATCCGGGGCTTGCCGAAGAACAGGCGGTGCCCGTACCCGAAGCGGACCGCGACGCATTGCCGGGCATCGAGGACGAGAACGACGCGGTTGCCGATCGCAGCGCGATGGATCGCCTGCGTCTCAGCCCCGCCCAGCGCGCCTATGGCATCAACGAGGGCGAGGATCGCGGCGACGACCTCCTGCCGAGCTTCTGATGGGAGCGGCAGCGATGAAACCCCGCCATCACCTCTATCTCGACGATGATCTCACCCAGCAACTGGAGCGCCTGGGATCGAAACCCGGCACGTCCAAATCGGCGATCGTTTCGGACGCGCTGCGCGATTACCTCAATCGCCGCGCGACCCGCGAAGTCGATGATCTGCTCAAAACCCGGCTCGACCGGATCAGCACGCAGCTTGGCCGGATCGAGCGCAATGGTCAGGTGCTGCTCGAAACGCTATCGCTGTTCGTGCGCTACCAGCTCACCGTTACCGCGCCGCTGCCCGATGCCGACAAGGCCGCGCAGGCGGTGGGGCGCGAACGCTTCCGCCGATTCGTGGATCAGGTGGGACGGCAACTTGCCAGCGGCCGTTCGATCGGCGCGGCCGCGCCCGACGCCGGAGCCGGGCTATGACCAGCGGCGTCAACCTGGCGGCACAGGGTCGCCGTCACGCCATGCTGCGCACGGCGATGGGGCCGGTGATCGCGGCGGCGCTGTCCGACGCCCAAGTGGTCGAGATCATGGCCAATCCCGATGGCGTGCTGCGGCTCGACCGGCTGGGCGAAGGCCGGGTCGATACCGGCGCGCGGCTTGAACCCGCCGAAGCCGAGCGGATCATCCGGCTTGTCGCCAGCCATGCGCGCGCCGAGGTCCATGCCGATGCGCCTATCGTCAGCGCCGAACTGCCCGCCAATGAAAACGGGTCGGGCGGCGAGCGGTTCGAGGGATTGTTGCCACCGGTGTCGGCCGCGCCATGCTTCTCGATCCGCAAGCCCGCCGCCCGTATCTACTCGCTACTCGACTATGTGAACGACGGCATCATGCGTGCCGAGATGGCGCAGGCGCTGGTCATGGCCGTGGTCGAGCGGAAGAACATCCTCGTCGCCGGCGGCACTTCGTCGGGCAAGACTACGCTCGCCAACGCGCTGCTCGCGGAGATGGCCTCGCTCGACGAGCGCGTCATCATCATCGAGGACACGCGCGAGCTGCAATGCGCCGCACCCGATACCGTGGCGCTGCGTACCAAAGCCGGCGTCGTGTCGATGGCCGACCTGGTGCGCTCGACCCTGCGCCTGCGCCCCGACCGCATCATCGTCGGCGAAGTCCGGGGCGGCGAGGCGCTCGACATGCTCAAGGCATGGAACACAGGCCATCCGGGCGGCATCGCCACGGTCCACGCCAATTCTGCACGCTCCGCGCTCTACCGGATCGAACAGCTTGTCGGCGAGTGCGTCGTCACCGTGCCGCGCTGGCTGATCGCCGGGGCGATCGACATAATCGTGTTCATCTCCGGCCGGGGCAACGGCCGCAGGATCGAGTCCGTGGCTGAGGTCAGCGGGCTGGATGCCGACGGCGATTACGCCGTCACTGACCTCATCATCCCCCAACAGACAGGAGATTGACCCTCATGAATACACATAATGCGCCTGCGCTGCGCCGTCTGCCCGACAGGTGGCTGATCGCGGCCCTCGCCGCCGCCACCCTTATCCCTGCGACCGCCCATGCCTCTGGATCGGGCATGCCGTGGGAACAGCCGCTGCAACAGATCCTCGAATCCGTGCAAGGCCCGGTCGCCAAGATTGTCGCGGTCATCATCATCATCTCGACCGGTCTGGCGCTGGCCTTCGGCGAAACATCCGGCGGCTTTCGCAAGCTGATCCAGATCGTGTTCGGCCTGTCCATTGCCTTTGCGGCGTCCTCCTTCTTCCTCTCCTTCTTCAGCTTCGGCGGCGGAGCGCTGGTCTGATGGCGGGGGCCAGCTTCATCGCGCCAAATGGCTTTGTCATTGGCCATGTGGAGGGATTTGAAGTCCCGCTGCATCGCGCGCTGACCGAGCCGATCCTACTGGGCGGCGCGCCGCGCGGGATCGCCATCCTCAACGGCACGCTCGCCGCCGCGATGGGGCTGGGCCTCCAGCAATGGATCGCCGGACTGCTGCTCTGGCTTGCCGGACACAGCCTCGCCGTGTTCGCGGCCAAGCGCGATCCCGATTTCGCGCCCGTCCTCGCGCGCCACCTCCGGCAGAAGGTCTGTCTCTCATGCTGAATCTCAAAGAATATCGTGAGGTAGCCGACCGGCTCGCCGATCATCTGCCCTGGGCCGCGCTGGTCGCCCCGGGCGTGGTGCTGAACAAGGATGGCAGCTTCCAGCGGACATTGCGGTTCCGGGGACCGGACCTTGAATCCGCCACCGAAGCCGAACTGGTATCGGTCTGTGCCCGCGCCAACAACGCGCTGCGCCGCCTGGGCTCGGGCTGGGCCTTGTTCTTCGATGCAGAGCGGATCGAGGCGATGGGCTATCCCGATAGCCGCTTTCCCAACCCGGCGTCATGGCTGGTGGACGAGGAACGCCGCGCGCATTTCGACGGGCGCAAGGGGCTGCACTTCGAGAGCCGCTACCATCTGACGCTCTGCTATCTGCCGCCCGCCGATCAGGTGGACCGCGCAACCAGCGCGCTGCTGGAACGCGAGACACCCAAAGGGGAGCGGAACTGGCGGCAGGAACTGCGCGCCTTCCGCGCCGAGACGACCCGCGTTCTGGACCTGCTCTCCGGCTTCATGGCCGAGGTCCGTGCGCTCGATGATGCCGAGACGCTGACGTTTTTGCATGGCTGCATATCAGCCAAGCGCCATCCCGTCGCGGTGCCGGCAACGCCGATGTATCTCGATGGGCTGCTGGTCGATACGCCGCTGTCCGGCGGGATCGAACCGATGTTGGGCGACCGGCATTTGCGGACGGTGACAGTGCTGGGATTCCCCAATGCCACGCGCCCCGGCATCCTCGACGCTCTAAACCATCAGGGCTTCGCCTATCGCTGGGCGACGCGCTTCATCGCGCTCGACAAGACAGCCGCCACCAAATCGCTGACCCGCATCCGCCGCCAATGGTTCAACAAGCGCAAATCCATCGCGCAGCTCATGCGCGAAGTGATGATGAACGAGCCGGTTCCACTGACCGACAGCGATGCCGACAACAAGGTGGTCGATGCCGACCTGGCGCTACAGGCGCTCGGCGGCGATCATGTCGCTTTCGGCTACTACACCGCGACGATCACGGTATCGGACGAGGACCGTGCCGCGGCCGACGAGAAGGTTCGTATCGTCGAGCGGATCGTCAATGGCCTCGGCTTCACCTGCATACGGGAGTCCGTGAACGCGGTCGAAGCCTGGCTGGGTTCGCTGCCCGGTCATGTCTATGCCAATGTCCGGCAACCGCTGGTCCACACGCTCAATCTCGCGCATCTGATGCCGCTGTCCTGCGTCTGGGCCGGGCCGGCGCGGAACGATCACTTTTCCGACGCGCCGCTACTCTATGCGGAGACGAGCGGATCGACGCCGTTCCGCCTCAGCACGCATGTCGGCGATGTCGGTCATATGCTGATCGTCGGGCCGACCGGCGCGGGCAAGTCGGTGCTGCTGGCGCTGCTCGCCTTGCAGTTCCGCCGCTATCCGCACTCCCAGATCACTATCTTCGACAAGGGCAACTCCGCGCGCGCCGCGGTGCTGGCGTGCGGCGGCGAGCATCATGCGCTGGGGACAGGCGATGAGCTGGCGTTCCAGCCCTTGCGGCATATCGACCGCGATAGCGAGCGCACCTGGGCGGCGGAATGGATCGCCGCACTGCTGGCGCACGAAAAGGTCGAGGTGACGCCCGAGGTCAAGGAGGCGCTGTGGTCCGCGCTCACCAGCCTCGCCAGCGCTCCGCCCGAGGAGCGCACGCTGACGGGCCTGTCCGTCCTCATGCAGTCCAACGCGCTCAAGGCGGCGTTGCTGCCCTATACGCTGGAGGGGCCGTTCGGTCGCCTGCTCGATGCGGCGGAGAACAGCCTCGCGCTATCGGACATGCAGTGCTTCGAGACCGAGACGCTGATGCACAGCGCCGGCGTCGTCGCCCCGGTGCTGACCTATCTGTTTCACCGGCTCGAAGACCGCTTCGACGGGCGGCCCAGCTTGCTCATTCTCGATGAAGCCTGGGTGTTCCTCGACAACCCGCTGTTCGCCCAGCGCATCCGCGAATGGCTGAAGGTGCTGCGCAAGAAGAATGTCAGCGTCATCTTCGCCACGCAGTCGCTGGCCGATATTGCCGATAGCAGCATTGCGCCCGCGATCATCGAAAGCTGCCCGCAACGTATCTTTCTCGCCAATGACCGCGCGATCGAGCCGCAAAGCCGCGCCGCCTATGAGCGCTTCGGCCTCAATGACCGGCAGATCGAGCTGATCGCACGGGCGACACCCAAGCGGCATTATTATCTCCAATCGCGGCGCGGCAACCGGCTGTTCGAGCTGGCGCTTGGCCCGATCGCGCTGGCGCTCTGCGGCGCATCCGATTCCGACACCCAGGCGCAGATCGACGGTCTGCTGGCCCGCGAAGGGCGAGCGGGCTTTCTCGCCGCCTTCCTTGAAGCGCGCGGCCTGCGCTGGGTCGCGGAACTGATCCCCGACTTTCCTGGTGGCGGCCCCGTCGCGACCGATCCCTTCAACCCCCGGCAAAAGGAGATGTTCGAATGAGAATCCCTGAAACAAAATCCCGCATCATCGCGGCCTGCCTCGCAGGCGCCGCCGTGATGGCGACAATGATCGGGCCCGTGACGCCCGCCTCGGCACAGTTCGGCGGCGTCGTGTTCGATCCCAGCAACTATGCGCAGAATGTGCTGACCGCCGCGCGGACGCTGCAACAGATCAACAACCAGATCCAGTCGCTCCAGAACGAAGCGCAGATGCTGACCAATATGGCCAAGCAGCTTCAGCGGCTCGACTTCTCTTCACTGCAACAGATCAGCACCTCGATGCAGAAGGTCGGCACGCTAATGAATCAGGCGCAAGGCATCGCCATGAACCTGTCGGCGACCGAGACCGCGTTGCGCGATCAGTATCCCAACAGCTTCGATGCGGCGGCGACCACCAGCCAGACGCTGGCGCGCGCGCAGACGCAATGGCAGTCGGCGATGGACGCCTATCGCCAGACCATGCGGGTGCAGGCGCAGGTCGTCGAGAATGTCGGTGACGATGCCGGCCTGCTCGCCACGCTGGTGACGCAAAGCCAGTCGGCGGTGGGAAGCGTGCAGGTCGGACAGGCCGCCAACCAGCTTCAGGCGCTGGCGATCAAGCAGCAGATGCAGGTTCAGCAGATGATGGCCGCGCAATATCGCGCCGACGCCCTCGAACGCGCGCGTCAGGCGCAGGCGCTCGAAGCCGCGCGCGCCGCGACCAGGACCTTCATCGGCGGCTCCTCCCTCTACACCCGTCCATAGGAGCCAACCGCGATGGCCACCGACATTGGCAACCTCGATCTCAATATCGTCGATGCCTTTCTCGACACCTTCATCCGCTACATCGACTCCGGCTTCGGGCTGGTGTCGGGCGATGTCGGTTTCCTGACCACGGCGCTGATCGGCATCGACGTGACATTGGCCGCCCTGTGGTGGGCGATGGACAGCGATGCCGACATTCTCGGCAAGCTGGTGAGGAAGGTTCTCTATGTCGGGGCCTTCGCCTTCATCCTCGGCAATTTCTCGCACCTGGCCGACATCATATACAGGAGCTTTGCCGGGATCGGCATCACCGCGAGCGGCGGCGGCATGTCCGCCGACAAGCTGCTGCACCCGGGCAGCATCGCGGGCACCGGCTTCACCGCCGCCCATCCGCTGATCGCCAAGGTCGCCGACCTGATGGGGTTCCCGGAGTTCTTCGGGAATTTCCTCACCATCATCGTGCTGCTGATCTGCTGGCTGTTGGTGGTTCTGGCCTTCTTCGTCCTCGCCATCCAGCTATTCGTCACCATCGTCGAGTTCAAGCTGACGGCTCTGGCGGGCTTCGTGCTGGTGCCCTTTGCCCTCTGGAACAAGACCAGCTTCCTGGCCGAGCGCGTTCTGGGCAATGTCGTGTCGTCGGGCATCAAGGTTATGGTGCTGGCGGTCATTATCGGCATCGGCTCCAACTATTTCGATCAGATGACCGCGCTGGTGGGCGACGATCCCACGGTGGCGCAGGCGCTAACCCTGTTGATGGGCGCGCTCACCCTGTTCGGCCTCGGTATCTTCGGTCCCGGCATTGCGTCCGGCCTTGTCTCGGGCGCTCCCCAGCTTGGCGCGGGGGCGGCGGTCGGCACCGCCGCTGGTGCGGCGATCATGACGGGCGGAGCCGCGATGCTTGGCGCGCGCGCCACGATGGCGGCAGGCTCGGGTGGCATGGCGGCTATTCGCGCCGGAACGGCAATGGGATCGGCCGCGTCCACCGCATATAAGCTGGGTCAGGAGACATCCGGCAGTGCGAGTGTAGGCGCTGGTCTCGGCGGCATCGCCACCGCCGCGGGCGGCGCGGCGTCCCAGGGCATGAGGTCCGCCGCATCGAGCATTACCAGTCCCATCCGCGAAAGCGCGGCCAGGGGTCAGCAGGCCGCATGGGATTCGGCACGCACATCGCCCGCACCCGCATCGGCAGGTGCATCCGGTTCCGCCAGCGGCGGCGCGGTGGGTGCGGTTCCGTCCGATTCCGTCCCCGCCTGGGCGCGCAACCTGCGTGCCGAGCAGACCGCCCGGCATCGCCGTCATTTGGCGATGCAGACCGTCAAAGACGGCGACCGGGGCGGCGGCGCCGCCAACCCCGACCTCAGCGAAAAGGAGTAAGACCTTATGTTTTTCAAGCGATCCATCCAGCGTTACGGGCTGACGCCCGAACCGGATACACCCTACCAGCGCGCGGGTCAGCTCTGGGATGAGCGTATCGGTTCTGCCCGCGTGCAGGCGAGGAACTGGCGGCTTGTCGCCTTCTCCTGCCTTGGCCTGACCGGCGTTCTCATCGGCTCGAACGTCTGGCAGTCGATGCAGAGCCGCGTCGCGCCCTATGTGGTCGAGGTGGACAGGCTGGGCGAGGCCCGCAGCGTCGCGCCCGCGATCCAGAACTATCAGCCCACCGACGGCCAGGTCGCCTGGCATCTGGCGCGCTTCATCAGTAATGTCCGTTCGGTCTCCACCGATCCGGTGCTGGTCAAGCGCGACTGGCTCGACGCCTATGACTTCGCGACCGACCGGGCCGCGATCTTCCTGAACGAATATGCCCGCGCCAACGACCCGTTCGCCGGGATCGGCGAGCGCAGCGTGTCGGTGCAGGTGACGAGCGTGGTGCGCGCCTCGGACAGCAGTTTTCAGGTCAAGTGGACCGAGAGCATCTACGAGCGCGGCAGCCTGGCGAAAACAGAACACTGGACCGCGATGCTGACCGTGGTGATGCAGCCGCCCAAGACCGCTGACACGCTGCGCAAGAACCCGCTCGGCCTCTATGTCAACGCCATCGACTGGGCGCGCGAACTCGACGGCCAGCCTGCGCAGTTCGGCCAAACCGGGCCAAACCACGCAGCGGCAGGCCAGTCCCGGGCAGGGCAGCAATCGCCCGATAATTCTCCGCCCGCGATTCCCGCGTTCGATCCCGCACGGGCCGCGCTGCCCACCGCGCCGGACATAGGACCGCCCGCCGGTGCGAACCCGGCCGCGTCCAGCACGCCGGCGTCTGGCGTGTCCGCCACTCCCGTCCCCCTCCAAAAGAAAGGAGCCCATCCGTGAGGAATAGAATGATTCTGGCCTTGCCACTGCTGGCGCTGGCCACCGCCTGCGCCGGGAAAACCCCGCCGCCTGCCGTCGCGCTCGATGCCGCGCAGTTCCAGCCAGCCATGCGCGAGGCCGAACCGCCGAGGCCGGTCGAGATCGTGCAGACCCCGGTGCCGCTGCCCTTGCCGGGCCAGCTTCTGCCGCGTCCAACCGTGAGCCGAGACATGGGCCTGCCGACCGCGCGGGTCGAAGCCGCCAATCGCGCCGCCATGCGCGAGCCGTCGAGCGCGGGCTATATCAATGCCGTGCAGGTCTATCCCTGGACCGATGGCGCGCTCTATCGTCTCTATGCGGCGCCCGAACGGGTCAGTGACATCGCCTTGCAAGCTGGCGAGAAGCTGGTGGCCGTTTCGGCTGGGGATACGGTGCGCTGGGTGATCGGCGACACGACCAGCGGCGGTGCCGGAGGTGGGGGCGACGATACGCGCGTCCATATATTGGTAAAGCCCTTCGCAGCCGGACTGGTGACGAACATGGTCATCACCACCGACCGCCGCGCCTATCATCTGGCGCTGGAAAGCACCGACCGCACCGCGATGGCGGCGATCTCGTGGACCTATCCCGCTGACCAGCTTGTCGCCCTGCGGCGGCAGAACGCCCGCGCCGAGCAGGCACGGCCTGTCGCCGACAATGTGGCGCTCACCAACCTGCGCTTCCGCTACGCCATCACCGGCGACAATCCGCCCTGGCGTCCGGTTCGGGCGTGGGACGATGGCAACAAGGTTTATATCGAGTTTCCCGATCGTCTGGATCAGGGCGATGCGCCGCCGCTGTTCGTGGTAGGGCCGCTGGGCCAGAGCCAGCTCGTCAATTACCGCGTCTCGGGCAACCATTATATCGTCGATCGCCTGTTCGGCGCGGCGGAACTCCGCCTTGGCGAAAACCCGCAATCGGTCGTGCGTATCGTCCGCACCGACGACGGCAGGAGCCGCGATGACAGGCGAAGGGCTGCGAAATGAGCGAACCCACCATCGAACCCGCCGACCGTGAGATCCCGCACGATGCTGAGGCATCGCCGGCGACGCCCTCCAAGATCAGCCCCGACAAGCTCCAGTTGCGGGCCGCGCCGCGGCGCGTGGTGCGCTTTCGCCGGGGCGTCATCGCCGCCGGCGCTGCCGTCAGTTCGCTCGCTATTGCGGGCGTCGCGTGGATGGCGCTGGGGCCAAAGGCTTTGCACATCGTCGCGGCTGACGAGGGAAAGATGGTCAGCGACCGCCGCACGCCCGCCGATGCCGTCGCCAACCTGCCGGGCGACTATAGCAAGGTGACGCCGACCACGCCGATCCTGGGACCGCCCCTGCCGGGCGATCTCGGCAAGCCGATACTCGATCACCAGCGCGCGCTTTCTACGGGGGGCGATCAGACAGCGACCGTTCCGCCAGCCATGACACCGGCACAGCAAGCCGCAGAGGCTGAGCGGCAGCAGATTGCCGCCGAAGCCCAGCAGGCGCGCGTGGCCGGGGTCATGGTGCAGACCTCCGGGCGGACGGCGGCAGCTTCATCGGCAACTGATGGCCGAGCCGCATTCTCGCAGGCCCAGGCGGCAGCAGCGAGCGATGCTGACCGTCTCGCGCTTGATCCCGACAAGGATCAGAATGCCCAGCAGCGCAAGCTCGATTTTGTCGGGCAACAGGCGTCCGGGGGCATCTACAACGCGCACACGCTACAGACTCCCGCATCGCCCTGGCAGGTCATGGCGGGCAGTGTGATCGCCGCCAGCCTCTTGACCGGCCTCAACTCCGATCTTCCGGGCATGGTGGTGGCGCAGGTGATGGAGCCGGTGTTCGACACGGTGACGGGCCGGACCCTGCTGATCCCGCAAGGCTCGCGGCTGATCGGCTCCTATGACAGCGTGGTCGCTTTCGGCCAGCGCCGGGCCTTGCTGGTATGGCAGCGAATCATCCTGCCCGATGGCTCGTCGATCCAGATCGACAATCTGCCCGCCACCGACAGCGCGGGCTATGCGGGCCTTTCCGACAAGGTGGACTTCCACACCTGGCAATTGCTCAAGGGCGTGGCTCTCTCGACTTTGCTGGGCGTCGGCACCGAACTGACGTTCGGCAACGACGAAAGCGATCTCGTTCGGGCGATCCGTCAATCGACCCAGCAGTCGGCCAGTCAGGCCGGGCAGCAGATCGTCACCAAAAACCTCAATATCCAGCCCACCATCACCGTCCGTCCCGGCTGGCCACTGCGCATCATTGTCCACAAGGACATCGTGCTGCGGCCCTGGGCCGGCGCTCGCTGAAAAGGAGACGCCCGATGCTCAAGCTCGCAAAGCTCCCCGACCGCACGCCGGTCAAGATCACGCTGACGGTCACGCCTGATCTTGCCCATGCGCTTACCGCTTATGCCGCGCTCTATAACCGCACCTATGCCGACAAGGCGGAGGTGGCGGATTTGATCCCCGCCATGCTCGACGCTTTCCTCACCAGCGATCGTGCTTTTGCCAAGACGCGCAAGGATGGGGAGGCTCGGCCATGAAACCCGTCAATATCGTGATCGGCCGGTTCAAGCGGTCCAGACCGGGGGGCTGGGAAGGCGAAATCAACACGCTCACCATCCAGCGCCGGATCAGGCTGGTGCCGAATGATGACCGCGTGAGCGATGGCGCCCCGGCCTTTCGCGTCATGCTGGGCTGGCAGCATATCGGCAACGCCTGGGAGCGCACTTCAAGGAGCGAGCCGCCGCGTGACTATCTGCGCGTCATCATCGACGATCCGTTCTGTCCGCTGCGGGTCGTGCTGTTCACCGACGAGAACGGCGAAACCGCTCGGCTCTGCTGGAGGCCCGATCGGGATGGAGCCTTCTGATCGCATTCTGACGATCAGGGAAGCCGCCGGGCTGCTGAAGGTTCACCCGAACACAATTCGCAGCCTGCTGGCCGAAGGCCACATCCCTGCCGCGCGGGTCGGGCGCCAGTGGCGCTTTCTGGAGAGCGAGCTTGTCGCCTGGATTCGGACAGGGTATTCTTGCCCCGCACGGATGCAGTCGAGTGCCCCAACAAAGGAGGCATCATGGCACTCTATAAACGTGCAGGAACATATTACCTCAAGTTCACAGCACCTGACGGAACGCTCATTAGACGCACTACTGGAACGACCGACAGGCAAAAGGCCTTGGAATACCACGACAAGCTGAAGGCCGAGCTGTGGGATCTTGCCAAGTTGAAGCAGAAGCCGAAACGGACCTGGGACGAGGCGGCTTTGCGGTGGCTGAAGGAGAAGGCACACAAAAAGTCCTACCGGGACGATGTGAGCCGTATCCGCTGGTTCACCACGCATCTGCGCGGCAAGACACTGGAACAGGTGAGCAGGGACATGATCGACCGGCTCATATCGCGTCATTTCGCCCGCAAGAGCGATCGCACCAAGGATTTATATGTTGCGCTCATTCGCGCGATATTCCGGAAGGCGATGCGGGAATGGGAATGGATCGCGCATATGCCGGCGTTCAAGACCTATGCGCGTAGCGGCAAGGTCAGGGTGCGGTTTCTCACCCACGATCAGGCGGCGGCGCTCATGGATCGGCTTCCTGAACACCAGCGCGAGGTGGTGCTGTTCGCTTTGTCCACTGGCTTGCGTCAGGGCAACATACTCCATCTGCGATGGGATCAGGTCGATATGACCCGCCGCATCGTGACGATCGAGTATGGCGAGACCAAGAACGGGGAGGCGCTTGGCGTCCCTCTGAACGAGGCGGCTCTTGGCGTATTACAGCGGCAGAGGGGAAAGCATCCGGTCCATGTGTTCACTTTCGCCGGCAAGCGGCTGGCGAATGCGAATACGCGAACGTGGCGTGCGGCGTTGAAGGCTTGCGGGATCGAGGATTTCCGCTGGCACGATCTGCGGCACACCTGGGCGACATGGCTCCGGCAGAATGACGTGCCCACCTGGGTGCTTCAGGAGCTGGGGGGATGGAAGTCGGAGACGATGGTGCGGCGCTATGCCCACATGTCGGTGAAGCACCTCCAGCCCTATGCCGACAAGCTGATTATTCCGGACACAATGGACACAGTGCCTAAGTGTCCGGAAGGGTTGGAGGCTCCAGGACACAAAAATGGACACAGTGAGAGCGGTTTTCGGCTCAAAATTGTCGCCGGACTCGATGTAAGCAACTGATTGTAATGAATAAAAAATGGTGGACGCACTAGGGCTCGAACCTAGGACCCGCTGATTAAGAGTCAGCTGCTCTACCAACTGAGCTATGCGTCCATTCCGGCGGCGGGAGGCTGCGTGGGCGGCCTCGCGTCGGGAGGTGCGCCGGTAGCAGGCGTTTCGCGGATTGCAAACCCCTTTTTTGCTTACCAGCCAGTTTTTCGCCGGCTCTCGCGGTCGATCGACATCAGGATGCCGAGGCACAGCAGCACCGTCATCTGCGCCGACCCGCCGAAGCTCACCAGCGGCAGCGGGATGCCGACCACCGGCGCCAGCCCCATCACCATCATCAGGTTGATCGCGACATAATAGAAGATCGTCGTCGACAGCCCCGCCGCGGTCAGCTTGGCGAAGCGCGATTTGGCGCGCACCCCGACGTTCACTCCCCAACGGATCACCATCAGATAAGCGGCGATGATGAAGATGCCGCCCAGCAGCCCCCATTCCTCCGCCATCGTCGCGAAGACGAAATCGGTCTGCCCCTCGGGCAGATAATCGAGGTGGCTCTGCGTCCCGTTGAGGAAGCCCTTGCCGAAGATTCCGCCCGAGCCGATCGCGATCTTCGACTGGGTGATGTGATAGCCGGTGCGCAGCGGATCGCTCTCGGGATCGAGGAAGATCAGCACACGGTTGCGCTGATAATCGTGCAGCACGAAGTTGAACGCCAGCGGCGCGGCGATGGCAAGGGCGAGTGCGCCGCCGACGAACAGTCGCAACGGGATTCCCGCCAGGAACATCACCGTCACCCCGCCGGCGCAGATCATCAGCGCGGTGCCGAGATCGGGCTGGAGCATCACCAGCGCCGCCGGGATGCCGATCAGCACGCACGGCGGCCAGATCGCGCCGAAGCGCCGCGTTTCGGACGGCGGCAGCATGTCGTAGAAGCGCGCGCAGGCCATCACGATCGCCGGCTTCATCAGCTCCGAGGGCTGGAGCCGGATAAAGCCGAGATCGAGCCAGCGCTGGCTTCCCCCGCGCACCGCGCCGAGCAGTTCGACCGCGAACAGCAGCACGACCAGAACCGCATAGGCGGGGAAAGCGGCGCGCCGCCAGACATCCTCGCGGACCGTGCTGACCCCGACCGCGGCGAACAGGAAGACGAAGAAGCGCACCCCCTGCGGCAAGGCCCAGGGGCGCAGCGACCCGCCCGCGGCGGAGAACAGCACGACCAGCCCGAAACAGCCGATCGCGGTGATCGTCAGCAGGACGCGCCACGGCAGGCGCGCGAGCGGGGCGGGGACGATCGAGGAGCGGCTCATCAATCGGGCGTCCCGGCATCGGGCGAGCCGGTGGTGCCCGCGACGCCGCCCGTGTTGGCGATATCGCCGGGGGTGGCATCGGCATTGGCGTTGCGCGCGCGCGTCACCGCCTCGACCGCCGGGGCGGCGGTGGGGGCGGGGGCGTCGGTTTCGGTGCCGAGCCCGGCCTCGGTCTCGGCGGCATTGGCGGCGCGATAGGCGGCGGCCTCGGCGGCCATGCGGGTACGGATGTCGCCGCCCCAGGTCGGCTCCACCTCGGCGAGCGACTTCATCGCCAGATCGCGATCGAACAGCCAGGTCATGATATCGCGCCCGATCATCGGCGAATCGAGATTGCGCACGGTATGGCCGCCATGTTCGAGCACGATCGCCGCGGCATAGCGCGGATTGTCCGCGGGCGCGAAGCAGACGAACAATGCGTGGTCGCGCAGCTTGAACGGCAGGCTGGCGTTCTTGAGCACCCCCCCGCGCCGCTCGGCCATCGTGATGCGGCGGACCTGCGCGGTGCCCGTCTTGGCGGCGAGCTGGATGCCGGGGACATACATTCGCGACGCGCCGCCGGTGCCCCCGCCGTTGACCACCTTCCACATCCCTTCGCGCACGATGCGCAGATGATCGGGGTTGACCGTCAGCGCGGCGGCACCCGAGTGGACGTGATCGGCGAGCAGGCTCGGCTGGATCATCCGCCCCGAGCCGATCCGCGCCGCCATCACCGCGAGCTGGAGCGGATTGGCCAGCACATAGCCCTGGCCGATCGAGGCGTTGAGCGAATCCGCGACCGTCCAATTGCTCTTGTACTTGCGACTCTTCCACGCGCTGTCGGGCACGGTGCCGTAGCGCTGGGTGGCGAGCGGCAGATCGAATTTCTGTCCGAGCCCGACCATCCGCGCGATCGGCGCGACACGATCATAGCCCAGCCGGCGGACCATTTCGTAGAAATAGATGTCGCAGCTCTGCGCGATCGCGTTGCGCAGATCGAGCGGGCCGTGGCCGCGCTTCTTGTGGCAGTGGAAGATGCCGTTGCCGACGCGGAGCGACCCCGAGCAGAAAATTCGCTCGTCGGGGCTGACCCCCGCCTCGAGCAGCGCGAGGCCGTTCATCGGCTTGACGGTCGAGCCCGGGGGATAGAGCCCCTGGGTCACCTTGTTCATCAACGGGACGTGATCGTTGGCGCTCAGCATCTGCCATTCGAGATGGCTGATCCCGGCGGAGAAGCTGTTGGGATCATAGGCCGGCATCGAGACCATCGCGAGCATCTCGCCGGTCTGGCAGTCGAACACGACGACCGAGCCCGAATTGGTGCCGAGCCGCCGCGCGGCATATTCCTGCAGCCCGACGTCGATCGTCAGCTTCTGCGTCTTGCCGGGAATGTCGGGGCGGGTGGCGAGTTCGGCGACCACCTTGCCGCGTGCGGTCACCTCGACCCGTTTCGCGCCAGGGGTGCCGCGCAATTGCTTTTCGAGTGTCTTTTCGAGCCCGTCCTTGCCGACCTTGAACCCGGGGGTGACGAGCAAGGGATCCTTGGTCGCCTTATATTGCTCGGCGGTGGCGGTGCCGACATAGCCGGTGAGATGCGCCACCGCCGCGCCGGCGGGATAGTTGCGCGCGAAGCCGCGGGTCGGCGCGACCCCGGGCAGCTCGGGCTGGCGCACCTGCACCGCGGCGAACCGCTCCCACGAGATATTGTCCACCACCTGCACCGGCTGGAACCCGGCGGCTTTTTTGAGATCGGCGCGCACGCGGAGCAGATCCTCGGGGGTGAGGTCGAGCAATTTCTGGAGCAGCGCGAGCGTGCGATCGAGATCCTCGACGCGATCGGGGATCAGGTCGACGCGGAAGTCGGTGCGGTTGTCGGCGATCGGATGCCCGGCGCGGTCGACGATCCAGCCGCGACGCGGCGGGATCATCGTGTTGTTGACCCGGTTGCTTTCGGAGAGCGTGCTGTAGCGCTCATTCTCGGCGATCGCGAGCCAGCCCATTCGCGCGACGAGCAATCCCCCCACGCCAAGCTGCGCGGTGCCGAGCAGCCAGGCGCGGCGCGAGAAGGTGTAGCCTTGCTGCGCCTCGGTGGCGATCCGCGGCGCGCGCGTCATTCGACCGCCCGTTTGCGGTCGATCCAGGCGACGATACGCGCGGCAAGGGGAAAGACGAGGATCGACACGACGATCTGTATCACTAGCACGGCATCGACGTGCGCGGTAAGCGGTGTCGCGACGATCCGGCCGCCGGCGAGGCACATCGCGATCGCCGCGGCGGCGATCAGCCAATCCTGCCAGAAATCGCGGAACATCGTGCGCTGGTCGAACAGGTCGACCAGAAAGAAGGTCAGCGTCCACAGCACCATCGCGCTGCCGAGCGGCTGGCCGCTGACCAGATCGTCGAACAGTCCGAGCAATGGCGGCACCCAGCGGCGCAGCGCGAGCGGGGCGAGCAATCGCCACGCCAGCAGCATCAGCAACCCGCACGGCGGGAGCAGCCCCAGCGTCGCGCCGAACGGCGCCACGGTGACGAGCGAGCCCGCCATCACCGTCAGCCACGGAATCGCGCGCGCGCGGCCCGCGGGAAGCGTCGCCTCGAACGGTTTGCGCGATTCGGCGCTCATCTTCTGGTCTTGGGCGGCTGCGGGCGCGCCGGCGGCGGGGGCGGAACGAAGGCCGCGCTGACGAGGGCAAAGTCGAACGTGTCGGGGCGGGCGTAAGGCTGCGCCGGGGCGGTATCGCTGCCGGCGCGGACGACCCGTGCGACGAGCACGCCCGGCGCATAGATTCCGCCGGTGCCCGAGGTGACGAAGCGGTCGCCGGGGCGCAATTTGGCGTCGCCGGTATCGACCGAGCGGATATCGACCATCCCGTCGCCGCGTCCGGCAGCCAACGCGGGCATGCCGTCGCCGATGCGGCGGACCGGGACGATGCTGTCGGGATCGGTGAGCAGCAGTACGCGCGCGGTATTGGGGCCGGTTTCCACGATGCGGCCGAGCAGCCCGTCGGGGCCGCGTACCGGCTGCCCCTCGCGCACGCCCTGCCAGCTCCCGGCGTTGAGCACGCCATAGCGTCGCGTGCTCGATGCGGAGGAACTGACGATCCGCGCGGTGACGACCGGTGCGGCATCGCCGTCGCGCAGCTTGAGCAGCCCGCGCAGCCGGCGATTGTCGCGCACGATGATCTGCGCCTGGGTCAGCGCGGCGCGGGTACGCTTCACCTCGGCGCGCAATGCTTCATTCTCGGTGCGGACATGGAAATAGCTGCCGATCGCATCGGGAACGCCCGAGACCACGCCGAACACAGCGGAAATCCCCGACGAGACCGGGGTGGTCACCTCGCGCACCGTCGCGCGCAGCGCCGCGAAGGCCGGCGGATTGAATGTCGAGAGGGCGAGCAGCACCGCGCCGACCACCGCGCCGGCGATGGCCAGGATATAGGTCAGAAACAGCGAATATTGCGCCCGCCGCGAGAAACCCGGGCGCCGGTCCCGCGTCGGCGCCATCACCTATGCCCTTCGAGTGGCGGCGCTGGTCGGCGCCGCAGATGAACTAAACACTAAAAGCCCGATTGGAAAAGGCATCAGTGGATTTTCTCCGCCGCCAGCTTTCCGTCATTCCCGCGAAGGCGGGAATCCATTCGCGCTGTCGCTGCGATTCTTTCGCCGAGCGTCGGTTGAATGGATTCCCGCCTGCGCGGGAATGACGGGGGAAAGCTGAAGGCCATTTCCCAACCGTCTCTGATAAAAAGTCTGCCCGTCAACCGCTCTGCAATACGCCGCGATACATCGGGTCTTCAAGCGCGCGCCCGGTGCCCAGGGCAACGCAGGTCAGCGGGTCCTCGGCGACGGTGACGGGGAGCCCGGTCTCGTCGCGCAGCACTTCGTCGAGCCCCTGCAGCAGCGCGCCGCCGCCGGTCAGCACGATGCCCTGATCGACGATATCGGCGGCGAGCTCGGGCGCGGTATTTTCCAGCGCGACGCGGACGCCCTCGACGATCGTCGCCACCGGCTCGCTCAGCGCCTCGGCGATCTGGCCCTGGTTGATCTGGATTTCCTTCGGCACGCCGTTGACCAGATCGCGGCCCTTGATGTGGATCGTCGCGCCGATCCCGTCCGCGGGCGGCTTGGCGATGCCGACTTCCTGCTTGATCCGCTCGGCGGTGGCTTCGCCGATCAAGAGGTTGTGGTTGCGGCGGACGTAGCTGACGATCGCCTCGTCCATCTTGTCGCCGCCGACGCGGACGCTGGTGGTGTAAGCAAGGCCGCGCAGCGAGAGCACCGCGACTTCGGTGGTGCCGCCGCCGATATCGACGACCATGCTGCCGATCGGCTCGGTCACCGGCATATCGGCGCCGATCGCGGCGGCCATCGGCTCCTCGATCAGCCACACCTGGCTCGCGCCGGCGTTGGAAGCGGCATCGCGGATCGCGCGGCGCTCGACCTTGGTCGAGCCCGAGGGGACGCAGATCACGATCTCGGGCCAGCGCATGAAGCGCCGCTGGCCGTGGACCTTGTAGATGAAGCTCTTGATCATCTGCTCGGCGACGTCGATGTCGGCGATCACGCCGTCGCGCAACGGGCGGATCGCCTCGATATTGCCCGGGGTTTTGCCCATCATCAGCTTGGCGTCGTCGCCGACCGCCTTCACCTTCTTGATGCCGTTGATCGTCTCGACCGCGACCACCGACGGCTCGTTGAGCACGATTCCACGGCCGCGCAGATAGACGACCGTGTTCGCTGTGCCGAGATCGATCGCCATGTCATGCGACATGAACTTGAAAAAACGCGAAAAGGCCATGATGCGCTAGTTTCCGTCCCCGAGTCGCCGCGCCGAGCACGCGGTGCAATACGCCAACCATCCCGCGCTTCCCGCCGCAAGGTGCATTGGCGTGCACGGCCAAATAAAACGTCTTACGGGGTCGCGGGATGACGCCGCTTGGGCTAGGGGACGAAGCGTGTCAATACGCCGTTTGCCCGAGCATTTGATCAACCGCATCGCTGCCGGTGAAGTGGTAGAAAGACCGGCCAGCGCGTTGAAGGAGCTGGTCGAGAATGCGATCGACGCCGGCGCCGCGCGGATCGCGGTGGCCTTGTCCGCCGGCGGGGTCGAGCGGATCGAGGTGGCCGACGACGGCTGCGGGATGACCCCCGACGAAATGGCGCTGGCGTGCGAGCGTCACGCCACCTCCAAGCTGCCTTCCGACGACATCGATTCGGTGGCGACTCTGGGGTTTCGCGGCGAGGCGCTGCCGTCGATCGCCAGCGTCGCGCGGCTGACGCTCGAAAGCCGCCCGCGCGGCGCCGACGGCTGGGCGCGGACGATCGACAATGGCGTGCTGGTGCGCGAGGGGCCGGCCGCGCTGCCGCCAGGGACGCGGGTTGTGGTCGAGGGGCTGTTCGCCAAGGTTCCGGCGCGACGTAAATTCTTGCGATCGACGCGCGGCGAATATGCCGCCTGCCTCGATGTGGTTAAACGGCTGGCGATGGCGCGGCCCGATATCGCCTTCACCGTCGAGCATGACGGGCGGCGCGCGCTGGCGGCGTTGCAGGCGGAGGACCGGCCGGGGCGCGTCGCCCTGCTCACCGATCGCGCGCTGGCGGAGAATTCGGTCGCGGTCGATCTGGAGCGCGAGGGGGTGGTGCTCGGCGGGGTTGCCGGGCTGCCGACCTTCCACCGCGGCATCGCCGATCACCAATATCTGTTCGTCAACGGGCGGCCGGTGAAGGACCGGCTGCTGATCGGTGCGATTCGCGGGGCTTATGCCGAGATGATGCCGCGCGACCGGCATGCGGTGGTGGCGTTGTTCCTCGATGTGCCGCCCGATCAGGTCGATGTGAACGTCCACCCCGCCAAGACCGAGGTGCGCTTCCGCGATCCGGCGATGATCCGCGGGATGATCGTCAGCGGGATTCGCCGCGCGCTCGACGGGGCAGGGCATCGCGTGACGAACCGCCCGGCTGAAGATGCGCTGGCGATGTGGCGCAGCGAGATCGATACCCCGCCGCCGGTCGAGCGGCAGCCGACGATCTGGCCCGCGATGACCCAGCATCATGGCGCGGCGATCGGCCCGTCGGTCGCCGATCGTCGCCCGGCGTTCTTCGCGCCACCGCCGCAGGCACGTGCCGAACCCGCGTTCGCCCCGCCGCCCGAGCGCGCCGATCATCCGCTCGGTGTGGCGCGCGGGCAGGTCGCCAAAACCTATATCGTCGCCGAGGCGGAGGACGGGCTCGTCATCGTCGACCAGCATGCCGCGCACGAGCGGCTGGTGCTCGAACGGATGCGCCGCGCGCTCGCCGGGGGGCGGGTGGCGTCGCAGGCGCTGCTGATCCCCGAGGTGGTCGAACTGGACGAGCCCGGATGCGACCGGCTCGAGGCGCGGGCGGCGGAGCTGGCCGAGCTGGGGCTGGAACTCGAGCGGTTCGGCCCGCGCGCGATCCTCGTCCGCGCGACCCCGGCGCTGCTCGGCGCGGGCGATCCGGCGGGGCTGATCACCGATCTTGCCGACGAGCTGGCGGCGTTCGATCAGGCCTTGTCGCTGCGCGAGCGGCTCGATGCGGTGGCGGGGACGATGGCGTGCCACGGCTCGGTCCGCGCGGGGCGGGTGCTGTCGGTCGCCGAGATGAACGCGCTGCTGCGCGAGATGGAAGTCACCCCGCATTCGGGCCAGTGCAACCACGGCCGCCCGACCTGGGTGAAGCTGGCGCACGGCGATATCGAGAAATTGTTCGGGCGGAAGTGACGGGGGGCCGTCCACACCCCGTTCGCCCTTCGACAATCTCAGCCCGAACGGGGAGAGGATGTGCCGATCTAACGTGGTGTAATTCACTCCGCCGCGAGGCTGAACGGTGAGGCGAGACGTTCGGCGGGATCGTCGCGATCGGCCCAGTCGGTGCGCCGGGCGACGCGCGAAACGAACAGCAAAGGCAGTTTGAGGAACAGCAGTTCCGAATGGATGAACGTGTCGATCGCGTGCTCCCACCAGCGCGCGGGGCGTTTGCCGTGCGCCGCGAGCCAGCCGTCATAGGGCGCCCAGTGGCTCGGCTCGTCGCGCTCGATGATGCGGAAGATCTTGATCAGCACGCGATCGCGGCGGACGATCGGGTGGCGCAGCAAAATCTCGACCTGGCGATAGCCGCGCTGCTCGGTGAGCGAGATCACGCGGCACAGTTTTTCGAATTGATCGTCACTGGCGATGATCGCCTGGGTATCGAGCTCGTCGATATGCCGGCGGAACATGATCTCGACGAAACGGTCGATATGCCCGCACGCGCGATCGACCGCGAGCGGCATCACCCCGCGCATCTCGAACCAGCGGCGGAACATGAGATAATGTTTGCGCTCGTCGGCGCGATGTTTCTCGATCGCGGCGATCAGCGCGAGATCGTCGGGGGCGCGGGCGCGGACGGCTTCGAGCACCCGGTCGAGCGCGGTATAGCCGCGGTGCTCGTTATAGATGTAGATCGACCCGAGAAGGTCGAGGTATCGGGTGCGCAATCGGCCGACCATCCGGCCTATATATCAGAAAAGGCGCGACAAGGCATTGCGCGGCCTGGGGGCCGAAAGACCTGCCTGGCCTTTGCTCGTCACCCGGTCTTGAGCCGGGGCGACGGATCGCGGCTAGGCGATCGGCGCGCGTACCGGTACGCCCGCCGCCGCGAGCGCTTCATGCGCCCCGGCGATCGTCGCTTCGCCGAAATGGAAGATCGACGCGGCGAGCACCGCCGAGGCGTGCCCCTCGGTCACCCCGGCGACGAGATGCGCGAGATTGCCTACCCCGCCCGAGGCGACGACGGGGACGCTGGTGCGATCGGCGATCGCGCGGATCAGCGCGAGGTCATAGCCGTCACGGGTGCCATCGCGGTCCATCGAGGTGACGAGCAACTCGCCCGCGCCCAGTTCCGCCAGCCGCAGCGCATGTGCCACCGCGTCGATCCCGGTCGCGCGGCGGCCGCCGTGGGTGAACACCTCCCAGCGGTCGCCGCTGCGCCGCGCGTCGACGCTTGCGACGCAGCACTGGCTGCCGAACCGCTCGGCGATATCCGAGACCACTTCAGGCCGCGCGACCGCGGCGGAATTGACCGCCACCTTGTCCGCCCCGGCGAGCAGCAGCGCGCGCGCATCGTCGGCGGTGCGCACCCCGCCACCGACGGTCAGCGGCATGAAGCACACCGAAGCGGTGCGTCGCACCACGTCGAGGATCGTATCGCGCCCCTCGTGGCTGGCGGTGATATCGAGGAAGCACAATTCGTCGGCGCCGGCCGCATCATAAGCGCGCGCCTGCTCGACCGGATCGCCGGCGTCCTTGAGGTCGACGAAATTGACCCCCTTCACAACGCGGCCGTTGGCGACGTCGAGGCAGGGAATGACGCGCGCGCGGACCGTCATCAGGCGGCCCGCGCGACCGAGAGCGCGGCGGCGAGATCGAGCGTCCCGTCGTAAAGCGCGCGGCCGGTGATCACGCCCTCCACCCCGTCGCGGGTGTGGAGCGCGAGCATATGGATGTCGCCGATCCCCTTGACCCCGCCGCTGGCGATCACCGGGATATCGACCGCGCGCGCCAGATCGACCGTCGCGGCGACATTGCACCCCTTGAGCAAACCGTCGCGCCCGACATCGGTGAACAGCAGCGCGGCGACCCCGGCATCCTCGAAGCGCCGCGCCATATCGGTGACGCTGACGGTCGAGACCTCGGCCCAGCCCTTGGTCGCGACCATGCCGTCGCGCGCGTCGACCGCAACGACGATCCCGCCGGGGAAGGCGGCGGCCATATCGCGGACGAAATCGGGATTCTCCAGCGCGGCGGTGCCGATCACCACCCGCGCGACGCCGAGATCGAACCACGCCTCGACCGCTTGCGCGGTGCGGATGCCGCCGCCCAATTGCACGTGCCCGGGGAAACGCGCGACGATCGCGCGCACCGCATCGCCGTTGACCGACTGGCCGGCGAACGCGCCGTCGAGATCGACGACATGGAGATGCTCCGCCCCCGCTTCGGCGAACAACATCGCCTGTGCTGCGGGGTCGTCGCCGTAGACGGTGGCGCGCGCCATATCGCCTTCGGCGAGGCGGACGACCTGTCCTTGTTTGAGATCGATCGCGGGAAAGACGATAAGGCTCATGGGCGCCACACCAGGAATTGTTCGAGCAGAGCGAGGCCGTAGCGCTGGCTCTTTTCGGGATGGAATTGCACACCGAGCAGATTGTCGCGCCCGATCGCGGCGGCGACCGGGCCGGCGTGATCGGTTTGCGCGAGGATATGCTCGCCGGTGAAGGCATAGCTGTGGAGGAAATAGGCCTCGCCCGCGGCCAGCAACGGATGCGGGGCGAGCGGGGTGACGTCGTTCCACCCCATATGCGGCACCTTTGCCGTCGGATCACTCGGCGTGAGGCGCGCGACGCGGCCGCGGATCCACGCGAGCCCGCGGTGGGTGCCCATTTCCTCGCCCGTCTCGGCCATCAGTTGCATCCCGACGCAGATACCGAGGAACGGCGCGCCACCGCGCAGCACGCGCTCGGCGAGCGCCTGTTCGAGTCCGTCGACCGCGCGCAGGTTGGCCGCGCAGGCGCCGAACGCGCCGACCCCGGGGAGCACGATGCGTTCGGCGCGGGCGATGATGTCGGGGTCGGCGGTGACGGTCACGTCGGTCGCGCCGGCGGCGCGCAGTGCATTCTCGACTGAGCGCAAATTGCCCGATTCGATATCGACCAGCGCCAGCGTCATTGCGCGAGCCGCGCGATCGCGTCGACCGCGAACCCGGCCTTGAACTCGACCACCTCGACGGTGGCGACCCCGCTGGTGACGAAGGGATCGGTCTGCGCCAGCGCCTCGATATCCTCGGCGACCCCGCGGCACAGGATCACCCCGCCGGTGCGCGGCTCTTTCCGCCCGGCGAGGAGGAACACCCCCTCGTTAAAGCCGCGTTCGAGAAAGGCGACATGCGCCGCCATCTGCGCATCCACCTCCTCGAGCGGGCGCTCGTAATTGAGCAGGATCAGGCAGAGGTGGCCCTGCGCCCGATAATCATCGAGCGCCACGTCAGAGCATCCCCTTGGTCGAGGGGATCGCATCGGCCTTGCGCGGATCGATCTCCACCGCCTGGCGTAGCGCGCGGGCGAGGCCCTTGAACGCGCTTTCGGCGATATGGTGGTTGTTCTCGCCGTGGAGCGTCTCGATGTGCAGCGTGATTCCGGCGGCCTGGGCGAAGGAATGGAACCAATGCTTGAACAGCTCGGTATCCATCTCGCCGAGGCGCTTCTGGGTGAAGTCGGTGTTCCACACCAGCCACGGGCGCCCGGAGATGTCGAGCGCGACGCGGGTCAGCGTCTCGTCCATCGGCGACAGCGCGTCGCCGTAGCGGCGGATGCCGCGCTTGTCGCCCAGCGCCTCGGCCACCGCCTGCCCGATCGCGATCGCGGTATCCTCCACCGTGTGATGCTGGTCGATATGCAGATCGCCCTTGGTCCGCACGTCGAGATCGATCAGCGAATGCCGCGCGAGCTGCTCCAGCATATGATCGAAAAAGCCGATGCCGGTGGCGATCGCGTAGCGGCCGGTGCCGTCGAGATTGACGGTGACGGCGATATCCGTCTCGCTGGTGGCGCGGGTGATTGTGGCGGTGCGCATGGCCGGCTCCCATAGCGTGGATATGATATTTGGGAAGGAAAGCTTTGCTTGACCACGCCCACTTCCGCGCTACCCATAGCCGCTTATGGACGATTCAGCGCCCGACAGTTTGATACCTTACGATGAAATCGTGCAGGAGGCCCTGCGCGCCGTGGTGGGCCGCGTGCTCAGTTCGGTGGCGGACAATGGCGGCAATCTGCCCGGCGAGCACCATTTCTACATCACCTTCAAGACGCAGGCCGCGGGGGTCGATATCCCGCAGCGGCTGATCGAGCGTTTCCCGGACGAGATGACGATCGTGCTGCAGAACCGCTTCTGGGATCTGACGGTCGACGAAAGCCGCTTCTCGGTCGGGCTGAGCTTCAACCAGGTGCCGTCGAAGCTGGTCATCCCTTATTCGGCGGTGACCGGATTCCACGATCCGGCGGTCAATTTCGAGCTGCGCTTCCAGGCGCAGGAAGGGCCGGAGGACGGCCCCGGCGGCCACGATCCGGCGGAGAATGACGGCCCGGCCGGCACCCCGATCGAGGACGGATCGAACGTCGTCGCGGTGGATTTCAAGCGGAAGAAGTGAGCCGGAGCGAGCCGCGCAGCAAGGCAGCGTGGCGCTCGCGAAGCGACGCGAACGGCCGGCCGGCGCGGCAACACCGCGTCCGACGTCACGGGACTTGCTCCCGCGATGGCCTTCGTTTGTGGAGCCTATTATGACCCAGACCCGTAGCGAAACTGATTCGATCGGCGCGATCCTTGTCCCCGCCGATGCTTATTGGGGCGCGCAGACCCAGCGCAGCATCGAGAATTTCCCGTTCGGCGAACGCGAGCGGATGCCGATCGGCATCGTCCACGCGCTCGCGCTGGTGAAGCAGGCGGCGGCGCGGGTGAATCGTGCGCACGGCCTCGCTGCCGACAAGGCCGATGCGATCGAGCGCGCCGCGGCCGAGGTCGTCGCGGGCGAGCATGACGATCAATTCCCGCTGGTAATCTGGCAGACCGGCAGCGGCACCCAATCGAACATGAACGCGAATGAGGTGATCGCGGGCCGCGCCAACGAGATCCTCACCGGGACGCGCGGCGGCAAATCCCCGGTCCATCCCAATGACGACGTCAACCGCGGGCAATCCTCCAACGACAGTTTCCCGACCGCGCTGCACATCGCCGCGACGCTCGGCATGCGCGACCGGCTGCTCCCGGCGCTCGACCGGCTCCACGCCGCGCTCGATGCCAAGGCGAAGGGCTGGGCGGGGATCGTCAAGATCGGCCGTACCCATTTGCAGGACGCCACCCCGCTGACCCTGGGACAGGAATTCTCCGGCTACGCCAACCAGCTCTATCGCTGCCGCCGCCGGATCGAGCCGGCGATCGAGCACGGCACGCGGCGGCTGGCGCAGGGCGGCACCGCTGTCGGCACCGGGCTCAACGCGCCGCCCGGTTTCGCCGCGGATTTCTGCGCCGCGCTGCGTGACATCACCGGCGAGCCGTTCATCCCGGCGGAGAATTTCTTCGAAGCCTTGGGGTCGAACGATCCGTTGGTGCATCTGTCGGGGACGCTCAACACGCTCGCGGTGGCGCTGACCAAGATCGCCAACGATATCCGCCTGCTCGGCTCAGGCCCGCGCTGCGGAATCGGCGAGCTCGATCTGCCGGCGAACGAGCCGGGCAGCTCGATCATGCCGGGCAAGGTCAACCCCACGCAATGCGAGATGCTGACGATGGTCGCAGCGCAGGTGATCGGCAACCATGTCGCGATCACCGTCGGCGGCGCGCAGGGGCATCTCGAGCTCAACGTGTTCAAGCCGATGATCGGCGCGGCGGTGCTGCGCTCGATCGACCTTCTGGCGGTCGCGATGGAATCGTTCGCCGAACGTTGCGTCGAGGGGCTGGAGGCGAACGAGCGGCGGATCGCCGATCTGCTCGACCGATCGCTGATGCTGGTGACCGCGCTCGCGCCCGAGATCGGCTATGACAATGCCGCGAAGATCGCCAAATATGCGCATGCCGAGGGGCTGACCCTGCGCGAGGCGGGGATCGCGCTGGGGCTGGTCGATGCGGCGACCTTCGACCGCGTGGTGCGGCCGGAAACCATGTTGGGAAGTTGATATGTTGCGGACGATCATCGGCGCGCTGGTCGGGAGCGAGCTGGAGCGGCGCGAGGGCGGCGGCGGGGTGAAGGGGGCGCTGTTCGGCGCGCTCGTCACCCGCGCGGTGACGCGGATGGGGCCGCTCGGGCTGGCGCTGGGCGGCGCTTATGTCGCGAAAAAGGCCTATGACCGGCGCAAGGCGCGACAGGGGGCGCCGACCGAGGGCAATTGAAGCCAAGCCCCTTCCGCTGAAGGGGACAGCTTGAGAGGACGCTTGACGCCCGACCCTTGCGCACGTCAGTAGCGCGCATGGACGATCCCTCCCAGCCCGATCCGCACGGCTTCAAGCGCCGCGGTGTGCTTTTCGTGCTGTCCTCGCCGTCGGGTGCGGGCAAATCGACCATCGCGCGCAAATTGCTGGCGAACGATCCGCATCTCTGCATGTCGGTCTCCGCCACGACGCGCGCGATGCGGCCGGGGGAGGTCGACGGGAAGGATTATCACTTCGTCTCGCTCGAGCGCTTCCGCGAAATGACCGCGGCGCACGAATTCCTCGAATGGGCGCATGTCTTCGACGAGCGTTACGGCACGCCGCGCGCGCCGGTCGACGAGATGCTCGGTGCGGGCAAGGACGTGCTGTTCGACATCGACTGGCAGGGCGCGCAACAGCTCTACCAGATCGCCGGGGGCGATGTGGTCCGCGTGTTCATCCTGCCGCCGTCGATGGAGGAATTGCACCAGCGGCTGCTCAAGCGCGCGACCGATTCGACCGAGATCATCGACCGCCGTATGTCGCGCGCCGCCAATGAGGTAAGCCATTGGGACGGCTATGATTATGTGCTGGTCAACGACGATGTCGAGGAATGTTTCCAGCAGGTCCGCACGATCCTTTCGGCGGAACGGCTGAAGCGCTCGCGGCAGACCGGGCTGATCGGCTTCATCCGTAAGTTACGGCGGGCGGGTTAGTCCGCCTATCCTCCGTTCGGGCTGAGCCTGTCGAAGCCCTGCATTTTCTTCCGCGGAAAGAAGAACAGCCCTTCGATAAGCTCAGGGCGAACGGGAGTTGGAGCTAACCCCGCCCCAGCGCGGCGAGAAAGCGCGCAGCCGCGTCGAAGCTTGCGTGCTTGGCCTCGCGGGCGCGCGTCGCGAGTTCGTCCTCGCCCCAATGCTCGATCTGCCAATCCTCATCGACCTGCGCCGCGCGCCACAAAGTCTCGGCGTCGATCGCGCCCTCCGCCAGCGCCAGCGTGCCGACGATCGTGCCGGTGGCGGAAGCGATCGCCTGCAGCGCCGCGATCGCGAACGGGTCGCGCGTCGCGACCGCTTCGGCCAACCGGTCGAGCGTCGCTTGCGGCTGGGCGACATGCATCACCCCCGCGGTGGTCTCGAAATGCACGTCGTAGCGTTGCCGCGCCCAGTCGAGCAGCGGCTCCCACGCCGCGCGCTGGCGCTCGACCAGCTCGGCTGGCGAATCGGCGCGATAGCAAGTGAGGTCGGTTTCGGCATAGCGCGCCGCCTCCGCCGCGAACGGCGCGGGATCGGGGGCGATGCGGTCGATCGCGGCATTGGCGAGCCCGGTGAGCGGCATCGCGCGCGGATCGAGCGTCTCGCCCACCGCGCGCCATTCGTCCGCCACCGCTTCCGCCAGCGCGGGGGTGGGGAGCGCGAGCGGGGCGCGGCCAGGGGTGCGCACCGGGCGGCCGTCGAGCAGCACCCCGCCGTCGGTGTCGAGCGTCACGTCCTTCCAGAAGCGCTTCATTGCGGCGGGCTCCGCCAGCGCCGCGCGAGGCTGCGCGGGACGATCGCCATCATCGCCAGCGCCGCGAGCACGATCGCGCCGCCGAGGATCTTGCGCCCCGTCGTGTCGCCCTTGGCGAGCAGCAGCACCCCCAGCACCGCGCCGCCCGATCCGGCGAGCCGGGCGAGCGTTATATAGAACCAGCGGACCTTTGCCGGATCGGGGGCGGGATCGGATGCGGCCATGTACGGGCTATGGCCGATCCGCGCGCGCGACGCCAGTCGCGACGAATTGCGCCGGGCCAGCGCCGGACGCCGCGTAAGCCGCTTGGTAACCCCTGCGGATTATGTTTAACGCGTGCACGCCGGCACGGTGCCGGTTCCCGCATGATCGAAGCATGGAGACAAGGGCGAATGGCCGGCCCGATGGTGTTCGTTTACGCATTGCTGGTTTGCTTCATCCTGAGCGGCGCATCGCGCAACGCGAAGCTGCGGCGTCCCAATCCGCCGATCATGCAATATACCGGCTATGTGCTGTGCGGGGTGACCGGCGGGATCTCGCTGCTGCTGTTCGGAATCGCGGCGCTCTCGTGGTTCGGCTTTGCCGCGCTGTCGGTGCCGAGCGTGACGGCGATCTGATTTCCCGACGTATCGCGTTTCAACGGTAGACGAAGCCCTTATCCAAGCCGCGCTTTGTTGGCGCGTTCGATGAGCTCCGCCGGATGGGTCTTGCCGATGCCGCGCAGCCCGGCGATCACCCCGCGCACATCGGCCGCCGATTTGTTCTGGCTGAGCTTGGCGGTGCCGCGCCATTCGGCCACGCGCAGCGTGAAGCCGATGATCGCGCCGCGCATCGCATCGAACCGGCGCGGGTCCATCTTGTCGCGGGTCCACGCCGGCTTGGGCGCGAGCCGCGCCTCCTGCACCGCCGACGTCGCATCGAGATGCGCGATCAGCGCATCGTCGTCGAGCGGCTCGATCGCGCCCTCGGCCTCCGCGACGACATAATTCCACGTCGGCACCTGATCGGCGCTGCCATACCAATCGGGGCTGACATAGGCACCGGGGCCGCCGAAGCTGGCGATCGCGCGCGTGCCCGCGGCGATCGGCATCGCGCGATTGCGCCGCGCGAGGTGGAAGGACAGATCGCCCGTCGCCTCGATCACCACCGGCGCGTGGACCACCGCCGGCGCCTCCCCCGCCAGCACGAAGATATGCGCAAAGGCGATATCGGCGGCGAACGCCCGCGCCGCCTCGGCCGACATGGCGAAGGCGGCATCGGGGTGCATCAGCCGCGTCCAGCGCCCGGGCCGCGCGAGCGGCGCTCGCCGCGGCGCGCCTTGCGCACCGTCTTGGCATGCGCGCGCGCCTTGGCCTTTTGCGTCTCGCGGGTCGGCGGGGGCGGGGTGTCGGGGGGCAGATTGTCCCCCGCCGCCGCGTCGAAGCCGAGCCCGGCGAGGCTTTCCGCGAAATGGTGCGGCAGCTCGGCGGTGACGTCGATCTTGCCCCCATCGGGGTGATCGACGCGGATGCGCCGTGCGTGGAGGTGCATCTTGCGGCTGATCCCGCCGGTCAGGAACGCGGCCTGCCCGCCATATTTGCCGTCGCCAAGGATCGGGTGGCCGATCGCCGCCATATGGACGCGGAGCTGGTGCGTGCGCCCGGTGAAGGGCTGGAGCTCGACCCAGGCGGCGCGGTTGCCGGCGCGCTCGATCACGCGATAGCGGCTGCGCGCGGGCTGGCCCTCGGCCTCGTCGACATGCATCTTCTCGCCGCCCGTGCCGGGTTGCTTGGCGATCGGCAGGTCGATCGTGCCGTCCTCGATCGAGGGCACGCCGACCACCAGCGCCCAATAGACCTTCTTCGCCGAGCGCCCGGAGAAGGATTTGGCGAAGAACGCCGCCGCCCGCGCGGTGCGCGCGACGAGCAACGCGCCCGATGTATCCTTGTCGAGCCGGTGGACCAGCTTGGGCCGCCCCTCCGCCTCGAAGGAGAGCGCATCGAGCAGGCCGTCGACATGTGCGGTGGTCTTGGTGCCGCCCTGGGTCGCAAGGCCGGGGGGCTTGTTGAGCACCAGCGCGGCATCGTCCTTGTGGATCACCATCTCGCGCGCGAACGCCACTTCGTCCTCGGACAAGGTCGGGCGCTGGCGCACCGGCCGCGCGTCGGCGCGCACCGGCTCGGCCGGGGGCACGCGCAGCACTTGCCCGGCGGCGACACGATCGCCCGGGCCGACCCGCGCGCCGTCGAGCCGGAGCTGCCCGGTGCGCGCCCATTTGGCGACGATCGTGAAGCTGGTGTCGGGCAAATGCCGCTTGAACCAGCGATCGACGCGGATGCCGTCGTCATCGGGCGCGACGGTGAACTGGCGGACGGCGTCGCTCATGCCAGCACCCTCACGGCGAAGAGGCCGCCGAACAATGCGAGCACCGCGCCGCACAGCGAGAGCAGCACATAGCTCAGCGCGCCGGCCCACAGCCCGCGCTCGATCATCGTCACCACCTCGAGCGAGAAGGACGAGAAGGTCGTATAGCCGCCGAGCACCCCGACCCCGAGCAACAGCCGCCAGCTTTCGCCGCCGCCGGTCGAGAAACGCGCGAGCGTGCCGACGAGCAAGCCCATCAGCAGCCCGCCGACGATATTGACGGTCAGCGTGCCCCACGGCCAGTTCGGCCCGAGCCAGCCGAGCATCACGCGCCCGGTGAGATGCCGCGCGCCCGAGCCGAAGGCGCCCCCCAGCATCACGATCAGAAGATTCTGCATCGCGTCGCCGTAGCGCGGATGACGCGCGAGCGGAAGGGAAGGCGATTCACATGCGCAAAACGCTGAGGCAGCGCGGTGCCCCTGCCGCACATGCTGCGTCATCGCCGCTCAAGCGCGGGGTGACGGTGAAGGACCGACCGGCCGTCTTGCCCTTGCAATACACCGATAAGGTGCCATCTTGCTCGACATGCTCAATATCGTCTCGATCCTGATCGGTCTCGTCGCGCTGTTGTTCGCCGTTCCCGGCGTGATCCCGCTGCTCGGCTGGCTCAACTGGGCGGCTCTGCCGATCGCCGCGGTCGGCGCCTTGTTCGGGATGCTCTCGTCGAGCGATTCGGGACGCAACTTCAACCTGATCGTGCTGGTGATCGCGATCGTCCGGCTGGCATTGGGCGGCGGAATCCTCTGAACCCGCTCAATCCGCGTCGGGTTGCCGGCTCGGATGCGCCGCCTCGAAAGCGGGCAGTGCGCGCGCCCGTTCGCACGCGGCGACGAGGTGCGGATAAGGCGTGAGGTCGACCGAGAAGCGCTCGGCCGAATAGACCTGCGGCACGAGATAGCAGTCGACGAGCGTCGGCGTCGTGCCAAAGGCGAAACCCTCGCCGTGGCGCGCGATCAGCGTTTCGAGCGCGGCGAAGCCCTGGCCGATCCATTGCGCGGTCCAACGCAGCACGGCGGCGCTGTCGGCGCCGAAATCGGCACGCAACGCGTTGAGCACGCGCAGATTATTGAGCGGGTGGATGTCGCAGCCGATCAGCGCGGCCATCGCGCGGACGGTCGCGCGCGCCTCGGCGCCGTCGGGCAGCAGCCGCGGGTCGGGATAGCGCTCCTCGAGCCATTCGAGAATCGCCGGCGATTGCGTGATCGTCGTGCCGTCGCCGATCTCCAGCGCGGGCACCAGCCCTTGCGGGTTGAGCGCGAGGAACGCCGTGTCGCGCTGCGCCCCGCTGCGCAGATCGTGCGCGGACTGGATATAATCGAGCCGCTTGAGGTTGAGCGCGATCCGCACGCGATAGGCCGCGCCCGAGCGCCAATAGCCGTGGAGGATCATCGCGGCAGCTCCGCCTTGGCGAAAGCGTCCCACACCTGGTCGTAATCGCGCTGGCGGGTCTGCGCCTCATCGGCCCAGCGGGTCGGGCGGATGACGTGGCGCGTCTCGAACATGAAGGCCATCGTATCGTCGATCTTGTGCGGGGCGAGATCGGCGGCGATCGCTTTCTCATAGGTCGCGCGATCGGGGCCGTGCGCGCTCATCTGGTTGTGCAGCGAGGCGCCACCGGGGGCGAAGCCGCCGCCCTCCTTCGCGTCATAGGCGCCGTGGACCAGCCCCATGAACTCGCTCATCACGTTGCGGTGGAACCACGGCGGACGGAACGTGCCCTCCGCCACCATCCAGCGCGGCGGGAAGATCACGAAATCGCAATTGGCGGTGCCCGGGGTGTCGCTCGGGCTGGTCAGCACGGTGAAGATCGACGGATCGGGATGATCGAAGCTGACGGTGTTGATCGTATTGAACCGCCGCAGATCGTAGCGGCACGGTGCGAGATTGCCGTGCCACGCCACCACGTCGAACGGTGAATGATCGAGCGTCGTCGTCCACAGCCCGCCCTGGAATTTCTGGATCAGCTCGGTCGGCTCGTCGCGATCCTCGAAATGCGCGCGCGGGGTTTCGAAATCGCGCGGGTTGGCGAGGCCGTTGGCGCCGATCGGGCCGAGATCGGGCAGCCTGAATGCCGCGCCGTAATTCTCGCAGACATAGCCGCGGCTCGGCCCCTCGATCGCGACGCGGAAGCGCACCCCACGCGGGATCAGCGCGATCTGTTGCGGCTCGATCCCGATCAGCCCCAGCTCGGTAACGATCGACAGCCGCCCCTGCTGGGGGACGATCAGCAATTCGCCATCGGCCGAGAAAAACGCGCGGCGCTCCATCGAGCGATTGGCGGCATACAGATGGATGCCGACCCCGATCGCCGCGCCGACATCGCCGTTGCCGCCGTAAGTGACGAGGCCGTCGACGAAATCCGTCGGCGCTGGCGGGATCGGCAGCGGATCCCAGCGCAGCCGGTTGGGCGAGGGCGCAACCTCGTCGAACGGCGCGCTGCGCAGCGCGGCGCCGCCGGAATAGCGGCGATAGGCGGCATGGTTGGCCGACGGGCGCAGGCGATAGAGCCACGAGCGACGATTGTCGTGACGCGGCGCGGTGAAGGCGGTGCCGGAGAGTTGCTCGGCGTAGAGGCCGAAGGGCACGCGCTGCGGCGAATTCCGCCCGATCGGCAGCGCACCCGCGACCGCCTCGGTCGATACGTGGTTGCCGAAGCCGGGGAGATAGCCGCCGGCCGCATCGGTCCGGCCCGGAGAATGTGCGTCGTCCACGGCGCCGAGCGCTCCATATAGTTGCAATTGATACTATATCGAGCGGGCAGGGGTGGTGTCAATCGGTGATAGGCTCAGCCCGCGCTCGGCGCCCACCAGCCGATGCCGGCGCGCGCCGAACCGATCCGGTTACAGCGCGGCCAGCGCGGCCTGAACCCATTGCGCGAGCACGGTCATCGCATTGGTGATCTCCGAGGCGGTCGCCGCGCGTTTGACCGAGGTATTGCCGCTCGCCGTCACATCGGGCGCGAGGGTGATGCTTCCGGCGTAATTGTTGCGGACGATGCCGCCGCCGGCCTTCACCAGGATCCAATTATCGGTCACGCCGTCCGCACCGAGCCGGATCAGCAGCTTGTTGTTCTCGATCAGCAGGTTCGGAATCGCCGTCCCCGCGCTGATGCCGTGCCAGCCGGTACCGATCAGGGCGTTGTTGCGGACCGTGATATCCGAATGGCCGCGGCCTTGTGCCGCGAGATTGATTTCGTCGCCGATGAAAACACCCTGCGCGCGATATCCTTCGCCCGGATCGAAGAGATTGTCCTCGATCAACACGTTGCGCGCGCCGTGGTCGTCGGCCAGCGTCAATCCGGTGGTGAAAAACTGGATGCCGTCGGCGTGATCGCCCGGCGCCGGGCGGTAGGGGCCGAAGGTGTTGCGCGCCACGACGACATTGGTGGCGCCGACGATCTGTATCCCCTCGCGGATATAGGCGAAGCTATTGTCGGTCACCTGCACGTTGGTGGTGCGGATGAAGCCGAGCGAATTGTTCATATCGTGGAAGCTCGAATGGGCGATGGTGACGTTGTTCCCCGCGCGCACGCTGATCGAGCCATAGCCGAGCTGCCCGGCCGAGTTCAGCGCGCCGACAAAGGTCGTCGCGTCGAAATGCAGGCCGTTGGGCTGATAGGCGATGATCAGCGGCGCATTGGGATCGTCCTCCGGACGCGCCTCGAACCGTGTGCCGGAGAAAGTGACGTTCTGCCACTGATCGAGCGTGATGAAGCCGAACACGCCGCCCCGGATCGTGACATTGGCCAACCCGCGATAGCGCGCGAACGTCACGGGGCGGTTGCCGAGGTCGATCGTGCTGCCCGGCGTCGCCGCCTTCAATAGCGCCGTCCACTCTGCCGCGCTGACCGGAGTCGTGGAGGTGGAGGTCGACGGCGCCGGTGTCGGCGTCGGTGCTGGCGTCGGGGTCGGCGTCGGTGTCGGTGTGGGGGTCGGCGTCGGAGTCGACGTTTGCTTGTCCTGGCCGGGTGGCGTCGCTTTTGGCGCGGCGACCGCGGTCGTACCCGCGGAACCGGCGGGGTCGGAACCCCCGCAGGCGGCGGTGGTCGAGATAAGCGCAGCAAGAGCGAGGGCCGGGATGATTTTCATGCCATCCGCTTTAATCAGCGGAGGTTAATGCGCCGTCACCGTCGCCGGACGGGGCGCACGCTTCATCGATATTGGCTGGACCAGCGGCGATCGCCTCGATCGCGTTTCGCGCATCCGACTCGCAGCAGCGCGCATGAAAGGCGGCGTTCCCGCGGCTTTCCGTCCCGATGCTGGAAAATGGTCGGGGAGAGAGGATTCGAACCTCCGGCCCCTGCCTCCCGAAGACAGTGCTCTACCAGGCTGAGCTACTCCCCGACGGAGTACCGGTCGTCGGCCGTTTTCGGGGGCCTACCGGTCGCTGGAGGCGCGCCTATAGCCAGCACTTTCGCCCCGCGCAAGCGCTCTTTCTCGCTCGGCAAGCGCGCTGTTCATGCCGGGTCGCGCGCGGCGAGCATCGCGTCGAGCGAGGTGAATTTCTCGCGCGGCGCGCCGGCGCGCGCATTGGCGATTTCGGCGCGCTCGATCCCTTGCCAGTCGCGGAAGGTGACGACATCCACCTTGCGCGCGGCGAGCAGCGCATCGAGCGCGGCGCGGCCCTGTTTGCCGCTGTCGCCCGTCGTGTCGGCGGCGATATGGTCGGCGATCATGAAGCCGTCGGGTCGGTTGGTGCCGATCGTGCCGGTCGGGCCGCGCCGCGCCCAGCCCACCGCATAAAGGCCGGGACCGATTCGGCCCTCCTCGTTGGCGAATCGGCCGAGCTTCGCGTCGTACGGCACACCCTCGAGCGGCGGGGTGCGATAGCCGATGCAACTCACCACCAGCCCGGCGGGGATCGTATAGGTCTCGCCGGTGCCGGTCGCGCGGCCGGTCGAATCGAGCTCGGTACGCTCCACCACCACGCGTTCGACCTTGCCGTCGCCCTCGATCGCGACCGGCATCGCGAAGAAATCGAAATCGATCGTGATCGGCGCGTCGGCGGTATTTTCGGCGAAGGCGCGCAAATGGGTGACCGATTTGCGCAGCCCCGGGTCGAGCGCGGCATCGGCCTCCACCGGGGGCAGATCGGCCGGGTCGACCCGCGCGGTGGCGCGGGCGAGGTGGCCGAGCTCGCCCAATTCCTTGGGGGTCATCGCGATCTCGTGCGGCCCGCGGCGCGCGAGGATCGTCACTCGCCCGATGCGATGCTCGCCGAGTGCGGCGAGCGCACCGGCGACGATATCCGATCCGGCGAATTCGTCCCCGGTCTTGGCAAGGATGCGCGCGACATCGAGCGCGACGTTGCCCGCGCCGACGATCACCGCGCCGGGCCCGTCGAGCACCGGCGCGAGATCGGCGAAATCGGGATGGCCGTTATACCAGCCGACGAACGCCGCCGACCCGATCACGCCCGGCAGGTCGTCGCCCGGGATGCCGAGGGCGCGATCGTGCGGCGCGCCGGTCGCCAGCACCACCGCGTCATAACGTTCGACCAGTTCGGGGATCGAGATGTCGCGCCCGATCATGACATTGCCGACGAAGCGCACATTGTCGCTGAGCGCGGTCGCTTCATAGCGTTTCGACACCGCCTTGATCGACTGGTGATCGGGCGCCACGCCGCTGCGGATCAGCCCGTAAGGCACAGGAAGGCGATCGATAATGTCGACCCTCACCTCGTCTCCGAACGCCTTCTGGCAGGCTTCCGCGGTATAGTAACCGGCGGGGCCGGACCCGATCACGGCGACGTGGCGCATATGGCGTTTCTCCTCAGGCCGGCCAAGCTAACCGCTTGGCGGGGGAGGGCAAGCCGCTTATCGACGGCGGCGATGTCGATGCTCGAATGGATCGCGACGGTGCTGGGGGTGGCGTGCGTCGCGCTCGCCGCGCGGCGCAATGTGTGGACCTTTCCCACCGCGATCGGGTCGGTGGTGCTGCTCGGTGTCGTGGTGTTCGAGGCGCGGCTGTACAGCGACGCGATGCTCCAGGGCTTCTTCGTCGCCGCCAATCTTTACGGCTGGGCGAATTGGATGCGCGCGCGGCACCGGCTCGGGGAGGTGGCGGTCGAGCGGATGAGCAATGCCGCGCGTGCCGGCTGGGCGATCGGCTGGGCGGTCGCGACCTTGCTGTGGGGCGCGGCGATGCACCGTTTCACCAATGCGGCCTATCCGTGGTGGGATGCCGGGATCGCCGCTGCGAGCGTCGCGGGGCAGGTGCTGATGGCGCGGCGGCGGATCGAGAATTGGGCGATCTGGATCGCGGTGGACCTCGCCTCGGTGCCGATGTACGCGCTCAAGGGACTCTATCTCTTCGCGGGGTTGTACGTGATCTATCTGGCGCTGGCGGTGTGGGGGCTGATCGACTGGGGGCGCGCCGAGCATCGCCCGGCGGCGGCGCTCGCGGCATGACGTTGCGCACCATCTGTCTCCACGGCCCGGAAAGCACCGGCAAGTCGACGATGTCGACCCGGCTCGCGGCGCATTTCGGCAGCCCGGTGATCACCGAATTCGGCCGCACCTATTGCGAGCGCTACGGCATCGATCTCACCATGTCGGATCTGGTGATGATCGCGCATACCCAGGATCTCAGCGTCCGCGCGGCGGTCGCGGCGGGGCGCTGGCCGGTGATCGTCGACACCGATGCGCTGATGAGCGCGGTATGGGCGGACATGATGTTCGGGCGGCGCGATCCGTGGTTCGCGCGATGGGAGAATACCGCCGATCTCTATCTACTGTTCGATATCGACCTGCCGTGGGTCGAGGACGGCACGCGGATGTTCGGTACGGCCGAGGCGCGGCGGCGATTCTTCGATCTGTCGCGCGAGGAGCTCGACCGGCGCGGGGTGCCGTGGGTGATGGTGCGCGGCGAAGGCGAGGCGCGCTATGCCAATGCGCTCGCCGCGATCGAGATGGCGCGCGCGGCCTAAGATTACCTCAATTAAACTGCGTTTAGCTCGCCACCGTTCGGGCTGAGCCTGTCGAAGCCCTGCACTTCTTTCGTGGAAGAAGAAAGACAGCCCTTCGACAAGCTCAGGGCGAACGGGGTAGGGAAAGTGCCCGACGCTTTAACGGAGAAACACGGCCCAGCGCGCCGATTGACGCGCCGAGCCTGTTTGCCGTGTTACTTCGACGGTGCGAGCTTGGTGTTGAGCACCCAGCCGACATTGTCGTTCTCGTCGGCGACTTCCCACCACAGGCCGTTCTTGTTGCCGGTGGGATAGACGATCGCGCCCGCGGGCAGGGTACGGATCGTCTTCGCGGTGGCGAGCGCGCTGGCGCGCAGCGCGAGCGGGGCCTGCGCGGTGAAGGTCTTGGCCGGCGCGGCCTCGGCGGTGCCTTGCTGCCCCGGCTGGATCAGCCCGAGCCCGGTGACCATCTTCGAATAGGCCTGGATGAACGACAAGGTCACGATCCGGCCGATATCGGTATTGTCATAGCCGCCACCGACCGCGCCGACCGCGCCGCCGAGGAAGCCGACGCCGCCGCCCGCGCCGAAGGTCAGGTTGTTCTTGGCGGCATAGCCTTCCTGGGTGGCGATCGTCTCGGTGGTGCGCACGTTGGTGAGCGAGAGGATGGTGTTCGCTTCCATCTTCTTGCTGCCGATCGCGCCGAGCAGTCCGCCGAAGCGGCCGCCGACCAGCCCGCCGATGCCGGCCCCGCCGCCGCCGCCGGAAACGTTCGAATTGGCGCCCTGGATTTCCGCGACCAGCACGTAATCGGCGGCCTTGATCTGGCCCTGGCCGACGTTCGAGCGGCGCTGCAGGCCGAGATCGGCGCCGATGTCACGCTCGCGCTGCGCCGCCTGAAGCCCGCTGCCGCGATCGACGAGGTTGAAGCAGCCCGAACGCTGCACCAGCACCTTGAGCAGCTTGGAGGGCGGGGCGAGGCTATATTGCGTCCACGGCCGGGGATCGTCGCCGTCGACGATCGAGAGCGTGCCGAGCTTGCGGGTGCAATGCGGCACGTCGCTGGCGGTCTGGTCCTGCAGCCGCTGGCCGGCGGACGGCTTGGCAAGCTTTTGCGCATCGGCCGACGACGCAAGCAAAGCGATTGCCGACGCGGCGGCAACCAACGCAAAATTCCTCAGCATTTCGAACCCCCTGTACAGCGCCTCCCGGCGCGAGTCAGAACCATGCGACCCGTAATGTTCCCATAGGCTTAACACCAGCCCTCTTGTGTTGCCAGCGCCGCCTTTGACGCAGGTTGCGCCAGCCCGTAGAGGCGCAGTCATCATGACCACCCCGCTTGACCGTATCCGCAACTTCTCGATCATCGCGCACATCGATCACGGCAAGTCGACACTGGCCGATCGGTTGATCCAGCGCACCGGCGGGCTCTCCGAGCGCGAGATGTCCGCGCAGGTGCTCGACAATATGGAGATCGAGAAGGAGCGCGGCATCACGATCAAGGCGCAGACCGTGCGCCTCGAGTGGAAGGGGCATGTCCTCAACCTGATGGACACGCCGGGCCACGTCGATTTCGCTTATGAAGTGTCGCGCAGCCTCGCCGCGTGCGAGGGCGCGCTGCTGGTGGTCGATGCGGCGCAGGGGGTCGAGGCGCAGACGCTCGCCAACGTCTATCAGTCGATCGAGCACGATCACGAAATCGTGCCGGTGATCAACAAGATCGACCTCCCCGCCGCCGAGCCCGAAAAGGTGCGGCACGAGATCGAGGATATCATCGGTCTCGACGCCTCCAACGCGATCCTCGCCTCGGCCAAATCCGGGATCGGGATCGACGAGATCCTCGACGCGGTGGTCGAGCGCATCCCGGCGCCCAAGGGCGATCCCGCCGCGCCGTTGAAGGCGATGCTGGTCGATAGCTGGTACGACCCGTATCTCGGGGTGGTGATCCTCGTCCGCGTCGTCGACGGCACGCTGCGCAAGGGGCAGCAGGTGACCTTCATGCAGGCGGGGACGCAGCATCTGGTCGATCGCGTCGGCTGCTTCCGCCCCAAGATCGAGCAACTGACCGATCTCGGCCCGGGCGAGATCGGCTTCATCACCGCGCAGATCAAGGATGTCGCGCAGGCGCGCGTCGGCGACACGCTGACCGACGCCAAGCGCCCCGCGACCGAGGCGTTGCCGGGGTTCAAGGAAGTCCAGCCGGTGGTGTTCTGCGGGCTGTTCCCGGTCGACGCCAACGACTTCGAGAAATTGCGCGAATCGATCAGCAAGCTCAGGCTCAACGACGCCTCGTTCAGCTTCGAGATGGAAACCTCGGCGGCTTTGGGCTTTGGCTTCCGCTGCGGCTTCCTCGGGCTGCTGCATCTGGAGATCATCCAGGAGCGGCTGACCCGCGAATACGACCTCGATCTCATCACCACCGCGCCGAGTGTGGTCTATCAGATCGAGCTGACCCACGGCGGCGGGCATATCGAGCTGCACAACCCGGCCGACATGCCCGATCCCAACAAGATCGAGACGATCAGCGAGCCGTGGATCGACGCGACGATCTACGTGCCCGACGAATATCTCGGCTCGATCCTCAAATTGTGCCAGGACCGGCGCGGGATCCAGAAGGACCTCACTTATGTCGGCGGACGCGCGCAATTGCGCTACGAACTGCCGCTCAACGAAGTGGTGTTCGATTTCTACGACCGCCTGAAGTCGATCAGCCGCGGCTATGCCAGCTTCGACTATCACCAGATCGGCTATCGCGAGGGGGACCTCGTCAAGATGTCGATCCTGGTCAATGCCGAGCCGGTCGACGCGCTGAGCATGATCGTCCACCGCGCCTCGGCCGAGACGCGTGGGCGTGGAATGTGCGAGCGGCTCAAGGATCTGATCCCGCGGCATCTGTTCAAGATCCCGATCCAGGCGGCGATCGGCGGCAAGGTGATCGCGCGCGAGACGATCGCCGCGCTGCGCAAGGACGTCACCGCCAAATGCTATGGCGGCGATATCACGCGTAAGCGCAAGCTGCTCGAGAAGCAGAAGGAAGGTAAGAAGCGGATGCGCGAATACGGGTCGGTGCAGATTCCGCAGGAAGCCTTCATCGCCGCGCTGCGGATGGGCGACGAGGGGTGATGTTCTCCCCGTCATTGCGCCAATGACGGGTGAGCCTCCCCGTTACCCCGGCCCCTTCGACTGCCTGCCTTGGCAGGCAGGCGCTCAGGACAGAGGCCGGGGTGACGGTTGGGAGAAGCGATGCGTGCGCACTTTGATCGCCCTTATCCTCGCGCTCCTCGCTATCCCCGCCGCCGCGCAGGAGCGCGCGCCTTTGGTCCTCGCCGCCGCCTCGTTGCAGGAATCGATGAACGCCGCCGCGGATGCCTGGGCGAGCGCCGGGCATCAGCGGCCGACGATCTCCTTCGCCGCCTCCTCCGCGCTCGCGCGGCAGGCGATCGCGGGCGCCCCGGCCGATCTGTTCGTCTCCGCCGACGAGGAATGGATGGACGCGCTCGCTGCGAAGGGCCTGCTGGCCCAGGGGACGCGCGCCGATCTGGTCGGCAACCGATTGGTGGTGGTCGAGCCGGCGAGCGGACGGACGCGGCTGACGGTGCGGACGCTCGGCGCGACGCTGGCGCGCGGCGCGGTGGCGATGGCCGATCCGGCGGCGGTGCCGGCAGGCAAATACGGCCAGGCGGCGCTCGAGAAGCTCGGCGCGTGGCAGGCGATCGCGCCCAAAATGGTGCGCGTGGAGAATGTCCGCGCGGCGCTGGCGCTGGTCGAGCGTGGCGCTGCGCCGTTCGGGATCGTCTATGCAACCGACGCCGCGGCATCGACGAAGGTGCGCGTCGCCGGCATGTTCCCGGCATCGAGCCACCCGCCGATCCGTTATCCGGTCGCGCGGCTCGCGGCGTCGCGTAACCCGGCGGCGGAGGGCTTTCGCCGCTTCCTGCTGAGTGCGCGCGGCCACGCGATCTTCGCCCGCTTCGGTTTCACGCGGCCCTGACGGTGGAGAGCGTCTGGTCGATCGTGCGGCTGTCGCTGCTGGTCGGCGGGGTAGGGACGCTGGCGGTGCTGCCGGTCGCCTTCCTGCTCGCTTACGCGCTGGCGCGCGGGCGGTTTCCGGGGCGGACCTTGCTCGATGCGCTGATCCATCTGCCGTTGGTGGTGCCGCCGGTGGTGACCGGCTGGGTGCTGCTGATCGCCTTCGCGCCGGCGGGGCCGATCGGGGGGCCGCTCGAACGCTGGTTCGGGGTGACCCTGCTGTTCCGCTGGACCGGCGCGGCGCTGGCGGCGGCGGTGATGGCCTTGCCGCTCGCGGTGCGCGCGATCCGGCTGTCGCTGGAGTCGGTCGACCGGCGGCTCGAGGATGCGGCCCGGACGCTGGGCGCGGGGCGCTGGCGGACCTTCCGCACGATCACCTTGCCCTTGTGCTGGCCGGGCGTGCTCGCCGGGGCGACGCTCGCCTTTGCGCGCGCGCTGGGGGAATTCGGCGCGACGATCACCTTCGTCTCCAACGTGCCGGGCGAGACCGAAACGCTGCCGCTCGCCATCTATGCCGCGCTCCAGCGGCCGGGCGGGGAGGATCTGGTGTGGCGGCTGGCGGCGATCTCGGTCGCGATCAGCCTGGTCGCGCTGCTCGTCTCGGAATGGCTGGCGCGCCGCGCCGGGCGGGGCGTGCATGTCCTTTGATATCGACGTGACGCTGCGCCGCGGCGATGCCTTGGTCGCCACCGCCTTCGTCGCGGAAGAACAGGCGGTGGCGCTGGTCGGCCCGTCGGGCGTCGGCAAGACCAGCGTGCTCGACATGATCGCCGGGCTGCTGCGCCCCGATCGCGGGCATGTCCGTGTCGGCGGACGCGTGCTGACCGATCGCGCGGCGCGGGTGGAGGTGCCGGCGCATCATCGCCGCGCCGGCTATGTCTTTCAGGACGCGCGGCTATTCCCGCATCTCGATGTGCGGCGCAACCTGCTCTACGGCGCGAAGGATGCGGCGCGGCTGGCGACGATCGCCGCCTCGCTCGATATCGCGCATCTGCTCGATCGCTGGCCGCGCGCCTTGTCGGGGGGCGAAGCGCGGCGCGTGGCAATCGGTCGGGCGTTGCTGTCCGATCCCGAATTCCTGCTGCTCGACGAGCCCTTGTCGTCGCTCGACGCGCTGCGGCGCGAGGAAGCGATGCGGCTGATCGAGCGCGTGCGCGACGACAGCGGGCTGCCGCTGCTGCTCGTCACCCACGACGAGCGCGAGGCGGAGCGGCTGTGCGCGCGGGTGGTCAGGATGTAGCGACCGCGGCGCGCTGCGGGTGATGCGGGACGAGCACGAGCGTGTCGCCCTCGACCCGCCACGATTGCAACCGCGAGAGGAAGTTCATCCCCAAAACGTCGACATTGCCGAACGACGGCGAGACGACCACCGGCAGGTCGCGGGCGACGACATTGCCGAGCTGCAATTCGTCGACGGTGGCGGTCTGCGCGTGAATCGTGCCGTTGGCGGTGCGCAGCAGCACCGGGAAATCGGGCTGCTCGACATCGAGCCCGGCCTCGGTCGCGCTGTCGGCGGACAAAGCGGTGATCGTCGCGCCGCTATCGACCAGCATCCGCCGCGTCGTGCCGCCGAAACGGGCGGTGACCCAGAAATGCCCGTCGCGCGACATGCGGACGCGGGTTTCCTTGCCGGTCACCTCCTCGGCCGACGAATCGAATGCGCGCATGAAGCGCCCGACATGCGGGTCCATCCGCCCGCGCTCGTCGACCAGCATCGCCAGCACGAAGACGAGACCGAGCAGGATCGCGAGGTTCACGACGCGCCCGACGATCGGGACGCGGCGCAGCATCCCGGCGAGGACGATGACGCCGAGCAGGAGCGCGAAGGTGGGGAGGTGCGGGGTAAAGTGGGCGAGATCGGGCATGGGGGGCGGCCGGGAGAGCAGGGGAAGGCGCGCGGACCCTGTAATGGCGAGGCTGTACATAGCCTGACCGACTGTAAATTTCCCGTCGTCACCCGGGCCTTGAGCCGAGGTCCATTGTGCCGCACGCCCTGCGGCTAGAGCCTCTTGTCCAGCGCCTGCCTCCCGATGGACCCCGGCTCAAGCCTGTCCTGAGCGCCTGCCTGCCAAGGCAGGCAGTCGAAGGGGCCGCAGCTACGGTGGTGCCTGTGTCGACCGGTTGCCCCCCACCGGACACGAAAAAGGGCGGCCCGTTGCCGGGCCGCCCCAATTCGTTGTCGCCGAAGGCGGATTAGCGCTTCGAGAACTGGAAGCTACGACGTGCCTTGGCGCGGCCGTACTTCTTACGCTCCACCGCGCGGCTGTCGCGGGTGAGGAAGCCGGCGGCCTTGACCGGCGAACGCAGCGCCGGCTCATACTTGGTCAGCGCCTGGCTGATGCCGTGCTTGACCGCGCCGGCCTGACCCGAAAGCCCGCCGCCCTTGACCGAGCAGATCACGTCATACTGGCCTTCGCGCTCGGTGATCCCGAACACCTGGTTGATGACGAGACGCAGCGTCGGACGCGCGAAATAGATTTCCTGATCACGGCCGTTGATCGTGATCTTGCCGGTGCCGGGCTTGAGCCACACGCGGGCGACGGCGTCCTTGCGGCGACCGGTCGCATAGGCGCGGCCGAACTTGTCGAGCTCCTGCGCACGCAGCGGGGCGCGCTGGACCGGCTCGTCGATCTGGCCGGCGAGATAGGCTTCGGCCTTGTCTTCCGAAGCGGTGACGGCCGCCTCGCGCTGCTGGTTGAGCGCGGCGCCGAGGTCGGCGAGGGACTGGCGATTGTCGGACATTATGCGCCCACCTTGTTCTTGCGGTTCATCGCCGCGATGTCGAGCGGCTCGGGGTTCTGCGCGGCATGCGGATGCTCGCTGCCCTTGAAGATGCGCAGGTTGCGCATCTGCTGACGACCGAGCGGGCCGCGCGGGATCATGCGCTCGACGGCCTTTTCGAGCACGCGCTCGGGGAAGCGGCCTTCCAGCACCTTGCCGGCGGTGACGCCCTTGATGCCGCCGGCATAGCCGGTGTGCTTGTAATAGACCTTGTCCGCCAGCTTGTTGCCGGTGAAACGGATCTTGTCGGCGTTGATCACGATGACATTGTCACCGCAATCGACGTGCGGGGTGAAGCTCGGCTTGTGCTTGCCGCGCAGGACATTGGCGATCACCACCGCCGCGCGACCGACCACCAGGCCGTCGGCATCGACGATATGCCACTTCTTCTCCACCTCATGCGGCTTGGCCGACTTGGTGGTCTTCATCAGCGCCTTCATGGCTGTTCGACCTCATCAAAACGAAAGGACGCCGCACCCGCGGGGCACGGCGCCGACGCGCGGCCAATGCGGGAGGGCCGGCGGAAAGTCAAGATTTCCGCGCGGTTCCTGACGGGTATTATAATACCGCTTCGGCGACCCACGCGGCGACCGCGGGGGTGGCGGTCGCCGGCCAATGCTCGATCGCGGCAAGATCATAAGGGTGGAGCGCGGCGATTCGCGCCGCCACCGCATCGATCCGCGCGGGGAGCGTCTTGAGCTGCATCGCCACCTCGTCGCCCTGTTCGATCGCGCCCTGCCAGCGATAGACCGAACGGCAGTCGAGGATATTGGCGCAGGCGATCAGCCGTTCCGCGAGCAAGGTCCGCGCGATCGATTCGGCGGTGTCGCGATCGGGGCAGGTGACCTGGACGATCGCGATAGTGGCGGTCACCGGCGCCGCGCGCCGATCACATGCGCCGCGGCGACGGTGGCGATCAGCAGCAGCGCGGCATTGGCCTGATGCGCGACCGCGACGCCGATCTGCACCCCGGTCAGCAGCGTCGCGATGCCGAGCGAGACCTGCAGCACCACCAGCAGCACGACCGCGGTGCCCGTCCCGCGCCCGGCGCGCAGGGCGAGGATGAACAGCGCGCCCGCGGCGACGAAGGCGAGCCAGCGGTGGATGAACTGGACGACGATCGGATTGTCGACCGCATTGATCCACGCCGGGGTCAGCATCGGCACCTCGGGCGGAAAGAAAGCGTCGCCCATCAGCGGCCAGCTGGCAAAGGCGTAACCCGCGTCGAGCCCGGCGGTGAAGGCGCCGAAGGTGATCTGCGCGGCGAGCAGTAGCAGGGCAATGATCGCGATCGGGCGCAGCCGTGCCGGGCGCGCCAGCGGATTATGCGCGAGATCGTTGAGATCGAGCGCGGTCCATACGATCGCCGCCAGGATCACGAGCGCGGTCATCAGATGGACCGCGAGGCGGATATGGCTCACGTCGGTGCGCACCGACAGGCCGGAGCTGACCATCCACCAGCCGATCGCGCCCTGCAGCCCGCCCAGCGCGAGAATCCCGGTGAGTCGCCAGCCATAGCCGCGCGGTACGCGGCGCTTCACCACGAACCAGAGCAAGGGCAGCGCGAAGGCGAGCCCGATCACGCGGCCCAGCACGCGGTGGATATATTCCCAGAAGAAGATCGCCTTGAACCCGGCGAGCGTCATTCCGCGGTTGAGCTGCTGATATTCGGGGATGCGCTGGTAGCCCGCGAACTCGGCCTGCCATTGCGCGTCGTTGAGGGGGGGGATGATCCCGCTGATCGGCTTCCACTGGGTGATCGACAGCCCGGATTCGGTGAGCCGCGTGATCCCGCCGACCACCACCATCGCGACGATCAGCGCCGCGACGCACCACAGCCAGCGCGCCAGCGTGGCGGGGCGGGCGGTCGAAACATAGCCGGGGGTAGGTTGCAGCATGGGCCGCCCTTGAACGTATTCGATGAGGAAAAAGACCCGCCGCGCCTAGCTCAGCCCGCCCTTTGTGCCAAGCGAAGGCGGGCCGGCGAAGGAAAATTGACGATGTGATATTGTAACATACCGCCAGGCGCGCTACATGGCGCGGCGAATGGGAAGCACGACTCGCCTTGGCCCGATGGGGGCGCTCGATCGGATGGCAATCATGCTGTCCGGGCTGTGCGTGGTGCATTGCCTCGCCAGCGCGGTGCTGGTGGCGATGCTGTCGACGGTCGGCGGGATGCTCGGCAACCCGATCTTTCACGAGGTCGGGCTGACGCTGGCGATCATTCTCGGCGCGGTGGCGCTGGGCCGCGGGGTGCTCCACCACGGCTATCTGATGCCGCTGGCGATGGGCAGCCTGGGGCTCGGCATCATGGCCGGCGCGATGACGCTGCCGCACGACGGCAGCCATGCCGAAGCTTTGTGGACGGTGATCGGGGTCGGCATCCTTGCGTTCGGTCACGATCTCAACCGCCGCGCCGAGAACTGACACCCGCCGGGTTGTCGCGGGGCCTCGCGAGGCCTAGATTTAGGTTATGGCCGCTCACGCCCACCACGATCATCACGAGCCGCAGGGCGACGATCTCGCGCGCGCCGCGCAGCAGACGCTGGAGCGGTCGGGCGAGCAATGGACCGCGATGCGCGCCAGCGTGTTCGGCGCGCTCGCCGGGTTCGACAAACCGGCCTCGGCCTATGACATCGCTGATGCGGTGTCGAAGCGCGAGGGGCGACGGATCGCCGCCAACAGCGTCTACCGCATCCTCGATCTGTTCGTCGGCGCGAATCTCGCGCGGCGGGTGGAAAGCGCCAATGCCTATGTCGCCAACGCGCACCCCGATTGCCGCCACGATTGCATTTTCCTGGTGTGCGACGTTTGCGGGCAGACGACGCATCTCGACGACGACAAATTGACCCAGGCGGTGCGCCGCGCGGCGGAAGGCGTTGGTTTTGTCCCGGAACGTCCGGTGATCGAGGTGCGCGGCACCTGCGCGATATGCGCGCAACCGGCGAACTGATCGAACCGTCGCAATCGACAGCGGTTTTCGGCTGGAGTAGGACGCTCGCATGAGCGACCTCCCCCACACGCCATTGCTTGACACGATAGCCGATCCGTTGGCGCTGCGTCGTTTGCCGCCTGAGCGGTTGCGCGAGGTGGCGGACGAGCTGCGCGCGGAGACGATTTCGGCGGTGGGCCAGACCGGGGGGCATC
>Ga0209930_1000303_pt1 | contig 142510 bp, 182 predicted proteins | sample ThiBiot_500_biof_2_FD_183948 | JGI IMG/M metagenome (GOLD analysis project Ga0209930, IMG submission 183948) | Wastewater bioreactor microbial communities from Cape Town, South Africa - Thiocy_cont_500_biof (SPAdes) | ecosystem: Engineered > Bioreactor > Thiocyanate-remediating >...
ATGAAGTCTACAAACAATTAGATCTCCTATCGTCGTACAAACGGCAATACCGTCAATTGAAGTTCGTCAAACAAACGATGAGAAGAAAAAGTTTCTCTTTTTTTAAATTTTTGATTAGTTCATTGATTGTTCATGGAAATGATGAGCAACCGAATTATCGTGAATGCTTGTTAAAACAAATCTTTGATCTATACAAACGAGCTCGTTCGGCAGCGACGCCAGCTCAACAGGAGCAGATGATGAGTGACATTGAATACGTACCTTTTGAAGGTCTAACGGACTTTTTCAAAAGTGCAGCTCGAGGGTAAAATTAATCATTTTTTCTTGCAAAGAGAAAAAACAACATTATTCAAATATCGTTTTACAGTTTTTTCGGCGATTCAAAACCGAATTTAGTCAGTAACGAATATTCTACGATCGTAATTTTTATCATCGGCGGTATAACAGCTCAAGAAATTCATCTTGTCCATGAATTTAGTCAGCAAATAAAAAAACAGGTGAATCAGAACAAATATTTGCACTTTAATTGGACATACTAATTAATTTTAGATTATCATCGGTTCATCGGGTATCATGAAACCAGAAGATATTCTTAGTTTACTCTTAAATTAAAAGTCAATGAGATAGAACCGGTTTTTTTTAATAAACATAAACTAAAAAAAGAAATACACTTTTCCCACGACGCCATTCGATCTTGTTCCTTTCTCCCGATATGAATAACAACGTCAATCAATGCACTATTGACAGGCGTGTACACACCTACGTAGATATACGTTTCGTATTTAAATACGTTGCATTTTCTATTGAAATCAAAACGCTAAACGAATTATGTTTGTAGTCAAAAACATGCCTATGATTACACACAATTTCTCTCGACGATATCAACGTCGAAATAGTCAAATAAGCAGTTCGAAATATGTTGCTCAACAACGTCTCAAAGCTCGACAAATCGTTGACCTAATTGAGAAAGATCATTTGAAATTAATAGCTTTCGATTTCGATCGAACATTACTATCGATTCATACGCACGGAGATTATCAAGGAACAATTGATTATTTAATCGAACATATTCGTTCAACATTTTCCTATTTGATCGAAGAAATTCTCAATTCATCACTATTCAATCAAACGATTTTTCTATGTATTGTTACGTTTTCACCACAGGATAAACTCATTCGACAGTTACTTCGACAAGCTTTTCAAAATCCGAACACGGACAAGATTATGATCTGTTCGAATACACCGGAATTCTATTCAACAATCAAAGATAAACCATTCTGCGGCAAAGAATATCATCTCGCATCGGTTCGAAATCAAATCGCAATGAAATACAAACGAATTTTAAAACCAGACGAAATCCTGCTGTTCGATGACGACGTACAAAATATTCTCGTAGCTGAAAAATTCGGACATCGTGTTCTCGAAATCCGAGATGACATTAATCTCGAAGTTCTCCGAAAGTTCTTCGAAAGATAGAAGATAATCACTTGAATATGCGCTCGAGAATTTCTCTAGTCAAAACATTTTCTTGTTTAAATCCGTTTGTCAATAAAACAAAAAAGAAACGTCTTTTTCATTACATGATGACTAAACGCAGAAAAGAAAAAAAAACAACAAGTGACGAACGATTTTCATCGATGACTAAACGGAACAAATATATGTAATATATGTATATCATGACTCGTATGTCGTCTTTTACCTTTGCGTGTGTAATCGAAAAGTACGTCGATCGGATGTTTTTTTCTTCGAGAATAATAAATACGAATCATTTTCGGGTTAGTTTAAAACGTTTAACTTTGAGTGAACTCAATTTGAAGTTGAGCGCCATCTAGTCGAGTCTCATCATCGATTGGTAATCGTCTCCGAGAAAAACAAACAAACAAACAAATAACAATCGACTCTCAAACAGATCATTCTTTTTTTTTCGTTTGAAGAACGAACGAACGAACGAATAAATAACACGAGTCCTATTTGACTTTTCTTTTAGATCTAGCCATGGCGTCTCATGCAGGAAATCCAAGTAAATAGAATGCTAAACTCATTGATATCATCGAATATTCGCGTTCGATTTAGATATGGAATTGTTAATTCCAATGATCAATCAACTTCAGCATATTTTCACAGCTGCAAATGCGAAATTAACGTTGACATTACCGCAGATTGCTGTTGTCGGTGCACAATCAGCTGGCAAAAGTTCAGTCTTAGAAAATATCGTCGGCAGGTAAACGAGCAACTTAGTTCCTAAAAGCGAATTTTCATTATTTGATTTTTCAAGAGATTTTCTTCCACGTGGTGGAAATATGGTCACGAAACGGCCGCTTGTACTTCAATTAATCACTTCGCAAGGTCAAGGTAGGAGCGAAAACTAAATCCAAAGAAAACAATTTTGCTGCATTCGAACTTAGAATATGCGGTATTCGGACATAAACCTCAGCAAAGATTTGTAAATTATGCTGATGTTCGTGCTGAAATCGAAAATGACACACGAGCTGTCGTACGAGACGATATGGGAGTTTCGAATATGCCGATTAACTTAACTATTTATTCGCCACATGGTTCGTTTGTTTTTGATTTGAATCGAATAGATTTCGTTTTTGTTTAGTCGTCAATCTCACGCTGGTCGATTTGCCCGGCATGGTTAAAGTTCCATCGCAAGGCCAACCGCCAGATATAGTCAAAAAAATCGATGATATCATCCTCGAGTATATAAGCAATGAAAATTGTCTTATTCTCGCTGTAACACCAGCCAATATCGATCTTGTCACATCGGATGCGCTCGTTATGGCGAGAAAATGTGATCCAATCGGCAAACGAACGATCGGCGTTCTAACTAAACTCGATATGATGGGCAAAGGACATAATGCTCGTGATGTACTTTTGAATAAAGTTGTCGTACTTGAACGAGGTTTCATTGGCGTTGTTCTTCGTGGACAACGTTTGGACGAATATGGTCGAGTGCAAAAAGAACTCGACATTCCGGGTGCACTCGAATACGAACGACAATTCTTTCATAATGAAGCAGCCTACCGGTATGAATACGAAGAAATTCATTGTTTTCTATGTCGAGCTTTTTTCTAGAGATATTGCTGACCGAATGGGTGTACCTTATTTGCAACGTTCGCTGAGTATTCAATTGACTGAGCATATTCTCAAGTGTCTACCGGATTTAAAACGAGAATTACAAAGTCGTTTTCGTGATCTATCGAAAGAAGTTGCGGAATATCAAGCAACAGCGATGTTTGAGAATTCAACGACCTCGGATACGAAAGCACTTGTCGGGTACGAGAGAGATAAATAGATAGATAAAAGAGAAAACTAGATCATTTTCAATCTAGATTGACACATGAATTACACGAAGATTTCGAAACTGCTCTTCAAGGAACGCATTTGAAAGAATCAGATTTGAAAACGTTGACAGGCGGTGCACGTATTGCTAATATATTTCGTGAACGTTTTCCATTCGAATTAGTCAAAGTATGACAAAGAATTTTGTTTCATGCGAATTATTATTATGATTGTCTCGTAGACTGAATTACAAGATAAAGACATGCGAAATCAAACTATAGTCGCAATTAAAAATATTCGTGGTTTTCGGTAGATGACAATCGAAAGAAAAATTGTGTTCTTTAGCTTTTCTATTTCGTTAGTTCGGGTCTTTTCACGCCAGATGAAGCTTTTGAATATATCGTTCAAATGCAAATAGCCAAATTCGAAGAACCAGTTATGAAATGTGTCGACATGGTTGTTTCCGAATTACTTTCCGTGATTCACGAAGCAACAAGCAAAGTAAAATCTCTCGTAATCATCTTCTTTTTCATTTATCTTCATTTCAAAGATGAAACGTTATCCATTATTACGTCAATCGACCGAAGAATTATTGACTCAGTACCTCCGTGAACGAGAAGTTGCGACTAAACAAGCGTGTGCGATCTATGTTCAAACGCAGTTAGCTTATATCAACACGAATAACGAAGATTTCATTGGATTTGCTGGGTAAGAACCGACGAATTTCTTTGAAATTATATTCGAACGTGTTTCTAGGGCGGAAAAATCCGTTTCAGCCAGTGAAGCTAAACGAACTGTGACGAATCAAGTAGAAACTCGATCGATCGAGATTTATCTTTGTCTAGTTTGCGGATTGTTTAGGTTATTCGAAAGGGATTTCTTCGTATTCATACGGGTGTTAAATTATTTCAAGCGAAAGATTATTTCTTCGTTCTTTCGACTGATAATCTTTCTTGGTACACGGATTCCGACGTATGAGAAGCGAAGAAAAAACGAATTGACTAATTATCGGGAATTATTTTCTTTAGGAAAAAGAAAAGAAATACATGTTACCATTAGAAAATCTTAAGATCCGTGATGTTGAAGGTGGTTTCATGGCTAAACGACCTCAATTCGCGATTTTTCATATCGAGGGAAAGTAAGACAAACGAAACACACTTCGATATTTTCAAATCGACAAATAAATTCTTCGTTTCTCAAGAAATGTTTTCAAAGAACATAAAACATTGGAATTATCCGTTGATAATACTGAAGAATTAGACACTTGGAAAGCGTCATTTCTACGTGCCGGTGTTTATCCTGAACGAGAAAGACCACCCGAGGATCCACAAGTAACAAAATTTCGTTTCTTCTATTTTTTGATAATAAAAACAAAGAATTTGCTTAGGCTGCAGCAGAAGTCGGTCCAATTGATCCACATATGGAACGACAAGTTGAAACGATAAATAAATTAGTGACGTCATACATGCAAATTATCGCAAAAATGACACGTGATTACATTCCGAAAACGATTATGTATCATATTGTTCAAAACGTATGCGAATTCAAAAGAAAATTGTTGATTGAGATTGAAGAATGTTTTGTGATATTTTAGTTACAAAAATTTGTAGCAAAAGAATTATTAGCCCATCTCTATGCTCTTCCCGATCCAGTGAGAGATCTTTTTTTGTTTTTCCGTTTCTCTGATAGAAAAATGAAAATGATTTAGAAAGCGTTATTACAAGAATCGGAAGAAGAAAAACAACGACGACAAATCAAACTTGCCGAATATGCAGCGATCAAAGATGTGAGACAAGTCGAATGTGTTCTTTTAGTTAAATTCAAATCGAATGAATAATTTAGGCCTTGAGTATCATCGAAAATTTCCATATGAATGCAAAGAAAATTGCTTCATCGGAATTTTCGGCATCTGTCGTCGCTCTTGGAATGGCAGGCAGTTCGACAAATACGAATTCTTTCGGAATGTCGGGAAGTTTCCCAACAAATTCAACAATGTAAATCGATTGTCAAGTTAAGAACACGATCGATTCTTTTCTGTTTTCCAGGAATCGTCCATCGAGTCCAGGCAGTATAATGAAAACACAAGCGCCTACCAATCCAATTGGCAATTCATTTGCGACACGCGAACCACCGATGCCACCGTCTCGGCCAAGCCCAATACCTGGTGTTTTCAATGGTAGTTCTTCGACTTTGCCAGCTCCGATGATGCCTCAGTACGTATCTTCTTGTCTCCTCGTTCTTTTCGTTCGATATCTATGTTCAAATATTCACTGTGAATGCATGTTAATGAGTCACGTATTTGTATTTTTGTTCTGTTTCGCAATTGTCAGACCTAAACCACCTTCGAACCCGTCATCGTCATCAGCATCGAATAATATTTTTTCGGAATTAAATCAAAAATTGGCCAGACAAATAGCGTGAGTGACGGCAAGATCTTTGCCAATGCCTCGTCTATTCATTTGGGTTTTGTTGGCAATCGCTACTTACTGCGCTTTTAATCCTAACCTGATTATTCTCATCACATTTCCTTTGTTTTTCATTGATTTGATGTTGTTTTGTTATGTGTTGTCATTTGCTGTAGACGAGCGCAATCATCATCGACGTCGAATTCATCTTCGTCATCAAATATGTTTCAAGGATTAGATCCGTTTGCTACACCTACACCTCAGTACTCTAATGGTACATTGAATCCTCCGGTTCCAGCGTAAGTTTACTCGAACACAGGCCAAATTACATGTGTGTGCTTTTCTCTTCCTTTCTCTTTCGTTTTTTACTAACACAAAAAGCATTGTTTGTTAACATATTTTTCTTGAAATTTGCAGACCAGCTATGAGTCAACATGGTCGAGCAAGTCCTCAGCCAGGAGGCTTGCCACCACCTATCTCGCCGCTGTAAGTCACTAGCTTTGTCTGTCATCATTGAATGTTTGTCAAATTCGAAAACAAAAACAAAAATTCTCTAAAAATTTCATTTTATTTTCAGTCGTCCAACACCGTCCATTCCACCTCGACCAACAGAACGACCGCCGGTTCCTCATCGAAATTAGATCTTCTCTCAATAAATCAATTTATCAGCCACTCATTATTTGTTTATACAAAAATAAACCAATCTCTCTCGCTCTTTTTTCTTCTTCTACGTGTGTGCGTGTGTTTTCATCTAGATGCAATTTATCTCATTTATAGAACTCTCATTCATGATATACACATATTTTTTATTCTCGACCATTTTCACAGCTTCTTCTTCGCTCTATTTTTGGTCTTTTTGACTGTACATTCTCGTGTGTCCGGTTCTTCTATGTTACAAAACAAACAAACAAACCGCGACACGTGTCTCCTTCTTAGTCTGTGCAAAGAAAAACAAAAAACTAACCGAATTCAATGAGTCGAATTTCATTTCTTCATGACATTTACGTAATGGATGTTGTAACTTTCTTCTTCGTTTATTCTGTGTACATGTGTTGTTCGAACAGTGTGTCGATCAACTACGAAAAACAAAACAGATTTCTTCTCACCAATGTTGTTTGTGCTGATGATTCTCTATACATACATATACTATATATATATTTTTGTTCTTTTCCATTCTACAACAACACAGATAGTCTTTACCACCTTGATTCACCATTCGTAATGTCATTGTATGTAGAATTTTCTTCATTTATAGCCCATTTCTTCGTTTTTTTTCTTTTGTCATACCTCTCTACGTTACGTTGCACTCATTTTGTTCTTAAAACAATAAAACATTCGTGATCCTAATAAAAACAAACGTTCGATTTCAATTCTTTATTGTAGATTTATAGATAAGTTCCATGTGGTAAGTCAATGAAAAGAAATCGCGATGACATAATCCAATGAATTTCTAGGCCATTTCGTTTTAAACAATATTCCATTGTAAAACAACAAGAAAATGATTTCCATCAAACAGATACAAATTTAGCTTTTGTTGTACCTCGAGAATTGACTATTCTTCAGAATTTACCATCGAATTCTCTCTTTCACGGTAATCGAAATTGTTCGAAAACTGAAATCTTCAAATGTAAAATTCAATCTCCTAGGTGGTATCGATAGTCCAACATTGAGTGCAGTTGATCCTATTTCGAAACAATCTGTTTATATAACAAAATATCTTTGTTTAAAATCGAAAACGACATCTCAACACTATTTCAATCATCTCTACGAACGTATTCTTCTCACCAGTCATCTTTCACATCCGAATGTTCGTCGAATTCTATCGTGGTATATCGCTGACGCTTGTCTATATTCAATAACAGGCGTTATACAACAAACATTACGTCATGCGATTCAATCGGAACTGTTTTCTATTGATCGTATTCGTCATTTAACTTTTCAAATCGTCGATGGAACTGTCTATCTGCAAAGTAAAGGCTTGTGTCCGCTGACACCTTGGTATACGACAAATATTGAATTGACTCCTGATGATCGAATTCGTTTGTGTTCGCCGACGATCTCAACAACGAAACTCAACGGACGACGAGTTCCTAATCATCATCTATGGAGACATGCGCCTGAATGTTTAATTCGAATGATTGTTGAGAATGAATCTCATCGTGAAATCATCGATGATAGTAAAGAAGATGTTTGGTCAATCGCTTGTATTATTATTGAAATGATGATAAAAACGATTCTTTTTCGTCCACAAAACGATGATCCATCATTGCAATTGTATTGTATTGTTCAATTAGTCGGTGGTTTGTCACCGATGCTAATCGAATGTTTTCCTCGGCCTATTCAGCAAATGTTTCGTTCGATTTCATTCGATCAACATCAACAACGTCTCGATCGTTTATTAAAACAAATCTTTTCTCAATATTCGAAAGCATTCGATGAGAATCTATTTGATTTATTAAAACAAATGTTACAATTTCAATGTGATCAACGTTTGGAACTTCAACAAATTCAGGCACATCGATTCTTTTCACGGCAAATGTTGAAATCAACACAATTGGCCATATCGAAAAAGACGAGCATTCATTCAATTCGATCGAATGATCTTATTCATCTATGTACAAAATTACAATTAGAAAATCCACGTTGGCTTTTAACGTTAAAAGAAATTTGTCTATTAAAAATGATTCTTCATTCACAAAGTCTTCCTATTTATCAATTGAATTCGTCATTACAAAATCAATTCAAGCAACTAATGATTTTTTTCCACGCTAATTAAAAAAATTCCTTATTGTAAATAATTGCGAGAAACGGGAAAAAGATGTTTTTTTTTTATTTTTTAATCAAAAAGAAGATAATCATGAATAGAATAAAAATAATATCAGATAAAATATATATCAAGTTTGTAGATAGAAAATGAAGTTGATGTTTTTGCCGGTAACATTGATCGGCAATGTTGCGCATGTTTTAGTTTATTATGATTTTTCTCAAAGAAAAAATCGATATTTTCTCTCGGCGTACTCCCGAAATGTTTCTGATAAAAACGATTGGAAAAAATGTGTGAGCGAATTGATTTCGTCGTCGGATTTTCTACGTGAATTTAATCGAGAGTTAAACGAAGAAAATCGATCGATGATTTATTCGACTGCAAATCTTTTGGGTAAATTAGTTGTTTTTCAATGTTGAATCTACTTTCGGTTTATCGAAAATCTTAGTTTGTGCGTTGTTTGTTGACTATAAATCATCAGTTTTGTATAAAAATGAGAAAACTATTCATCAATGGATATCGATTCGAGATTTGATCAATGGTTGGATAACATGTGATTATGCATTACAAACAAAAGATCTTCGTAGAATTTTCAAAGAAATAACTCAATGGTTAAACTCGAAATCTGTTCGATTATCGAATACGATGACTATCGATAGAAAATCATTTAAAAGCCAAGTCAGACAATTTGTTTGGGATTTAATGGAGCTCAAGTAGGAAATTTCGAAGAATTTTGCTTTGTTAAAATAAAATCTAGAAATGAGATTTATTTTCCTCGGCCCTGTCATAATCGTATACCGAATTTTCGGCAATGTCACCGTGCATCTGAAATTGTTACAAGTTTAAATTGTTTTCATCGAGCAAATATCATTAAAATCAATCCATCACTTGCACAGGAATCGTTGCGTTATTTAACATTAGCTTTTAATAAAATTCTTCTCACTCCATCGCCTGCACTTGGTTGGTTTCGCTTCAAAATTGTTTTTCTCTTCGATATAAAAACATTGATTTTTTGTTTGTTCTCTTCCAAGAAACGGTCTTTTTCTATAAACTAGATCGAAAAACTCTCCATCGAAATCAACTTGAATATGCAGCGAGCAAACGTGGCACAGCTCAGCTAGGCGTTCCTCTCGAACTATCGGACTTCAAACAACTTCATATCGACATTGTTGTCGTTGCATCTGTCGCTGTCAATCCACTAACTGGCGCTCGTATCGGCAAAGGCAAAGGCTACGGCGATCTCGAGTACGGTATTCTCTCGGAATTAGGTTGTGTTTCTAAAACAACAATGATTTTAACGACATGTCATGAAAGTCAACTGATTAATGATTTACCATCGGAAATCATGGATGAACATGATCTACCTGTGGATATTATTGTTACACCTAAACGATATATTTATACGAATTGTTTATTTGCTCGTCCAAAACGTGTCTATTGGGAGAAAATTTCTTCAGATATGATTTCAACGATTCCTATTCTACAACAGCTCAATAAAAATTTGTAGCATAGAAAAAGAAAAAAAGAACTTTTTTTGCTGCATCTAACAACAAAAACATTCTGATTAATATTTACACTTGTTTATTTTTCATTAAAATTTATATAGTACAATCTCAAGTGTTTTCGAAAGCGTATATTGAAAATACAAATTGTATTTGACCTTGAAAATAGAAACAGTCGTTGTTTGCTATTTGTCAAAACACGATTTCCTCTTGTCAATATTAAATGAACATGAGAGATGGCAAAATTTCAAAATATCAATCGGAAGAAGAAAGCAGACATTGAATAATAATAATAATAAATTTTTTTTTCTCGACTTCGACATAACAGACAAACAGGTAAAACAACAGCAGAAAATGCGAGAGAGACAGAAAAAAAGAAAGAGAAGGCTGCTTTTGGTAAAATTGAAGATTGTTGATTGTTGTTGTTCGCTTTTTCTTTTTTAACTATTACAATTCTTCTCGACGTTGTTCAAACAAAAAAGGGAGAGAGAGCGAGAGAGAGAGAGAAGAACGAGAATCGACGCGGTACGATAGGGGAATTAGAAAGCCATTTTTTCTTCTTCTTCTAATCACAAACCGCATAGAAAGTAAATCGAATTCGTAATGAATTCCCGACCGCGTATACCGTCACTTGATGATCACTATTGTCAAGTTTGTTCGAACTCGGTATCAGCCAAAGGTACAAAGCATTTGTCATGTTTTACATGCGATCATTGCCGATTGTCAATGTGCTACGAGTGCTTTGAAAACCATACCGGTCAATTAATCAAAGAATTTACAACGATACAAAAAAGTTTCGTTCAACTAACGAATCAATTCGAAGATAAACGACAATTTCTCGGGCAATTTCAAGAACATTGCTTGAAAACGGTGAACACCGCGTTTGATGAAGCGATTAATGATCTGCAAACTCTTCGACAAGAAAGTCTTACCTACGTACGAAATCAATTTCACGATGCTGAAGTACGATTATTGACTCATCGGTTTGTTTTGGCGTGTCTATTTTGTATTTTTTTGTTGTTGTTGTAGGCTGTCGTAGGTGAAATGTTGGCAAATATTCGTCCGATTGTTGCCAAATGTCAACAGAATTGGTCTCGTGATGGTATAACAAAAAACGTGATGTTAGAATTAGAAATTCAACGTAAACAACTCGCCGATATCGAACGTCATCTCGATATATTCTCATCGCCGTCGATGCAATTGAAAATGTTTACTTATCCACGAAATAAACTCGATCTACAATGTCAATTTCTTTCGAGAACTTATCTATCAACGAAGAAATTCGGCGCAAGTTCGCCGGGTAAATCGATTTCGACGCGTTGTTCGTACGGCAAAGCAACAGCTCTTCAAAACGAAAAGATCGATGTTGAGACTGAAGTCGAAGAATTAAATTCGAATTCATTGGCCACTCAACAAACTCAAACTGAACCGACGATTTTCAGTGGCACGCCGATGATTTCTATCGCCGATGACGACGATGAAAGTGAACAATTTATGGAACGAAATTCATCGGAATATCGTTTGAGCAAACGTTTCGAATCTCAAGGCACGATTTTAACACAGAACGAAGTCGATCGATTGGCCTCAAATGGCGAAGATTTACTTTACTATTCGGATACATCGAAATCACTCTGCTATATAACCGATTTTATTTCAAGTCGACAAGCAAACGGCATCTCAACAACCAAGGAAATATCCTGCCGTTGGCCGTATCAACCGATTCTCGATTTGATCTATTCACCGGGCTCGTCACAGTTTGTCTGTGCAACGAAAATCGGTGTTTATACAATTACAATTGAAAAAGGCAAAATCGATATACAAATGCAATTGACTCAACATTGGACATACGTACGTTTAGCTGCCGATCGAAACTTTGTTTGGGTTTGGACGGACACGCCTCGTGTCAGTCAATTACGTACATATTCACCTCGAACATTCGATTGCATTAAAATCTTCAATCTCAATGATTATCCACGTTTTTCGGATAACAGTACATCGTTTTGCATGTATTCGAATATTCTTGCGACATTATTTCAATTCAAAGAAACAACAAACTTAATTTCACAACGAAAAATTTTCCATTTAACACTCTGTGATAGTACGGATCTACATGAATTATGCACGATACGTTTAGGTCAATGCGAAATCGATCATGAAGTTCGTGTTAATTACGACGGCCTATTTTTTATCACCAATGGAAAGAAAAAATTATGGATCGTCGATCAACACGGTCAAAAAGAATTCGTTCAATTGTATCGAACAGGTCGAGCTTTGACAATTCACAAGAAAAATCACGTTATCATCGCCAATGGCACTCAACAATTACAATGCGTTCAACTCATTCAATCGATTTAGATCATTTCGAAGTTTATCTCATAGACTTGCTTTGTAGTTTTGTTTTGTTTTGTAGTTGCTTTGAATTAACAGTTTTGTTTTTTTGCTTTGATTAGTAATTGTACAATAAAGACAACAACAAACGACATCATCTGAGTAGAACACATTTGTTGGAAACTAATCTAAACCAATAGGAATTCGAGAGACCAAGTCAGTCATTGAAAGTTTGAGTTTGTATTCGTCGATGAAAGAAATGCAGACTGAATTCAATGAGAAACAATTATTTATTCAGCAAACAAGCGACGAATCCATTGAATTCGTCGTCAATTGGTTTCAACGATTGATTAATGAAATAATCGAATGTCAAACACAGATCATTGAAAATATTCAACATGAACGTGATCGTGCGTTCGAACAACTCGATGAATTCGAAGCTAATCTATCGTCTTGTCAAATTAAAAAGCAAATCGATCTACCAGAATTTCATCTCATTCAACCACGATATGAAATATCTTATCAATTTCACAATCAAAACAACGACGAAGAAGAAAATTGGGATTTAGAAACAACTGATTCACAATATCAGCCAACAACAACAACAGCAGTCAATTTATTTTCTAATAATTTACAAACAGTTATTAAACCCAAAGATGATGATGAAATCATCGTTGAAGATTTGCAAATTCAGTCTGACACAATCGATAAAATCATTCGAGACACTGGTGATTATTATCTCGATCCAACAATTTACTATCCCGGCAGGCCAATTCGCCTCAATTGTGATATTAATTTAATCAGTTCGAATGGGAATCATCTTTTGTAACAGAAACATATTTTTGTTTTTCTTTGATTTCATTTCGTTGTTGTTGTTTTTTCATAATCAGATGTTATTCTCGTCAAACGAAACAAATTGTCTACATCTACGATGAAAATCTCGATCCGATCACTCTTTCCTGGTATCACGGGCATATTATTCAGTTTGTTTGGTTCGATCAAATTAAATCCTTTGTTGTACTAACCGATCATCAACATTACGAAATCTATACAATCGAATTAACGAATAGTTTTCGTTTGAAAATTCGCTTGAGAACTTATTTAACGACGAAAATCGATGAAATTCACAAAGAAAAGATTCTATTACAAACTGATGCAAATCATTTATTCATTTACTATGAAAAATTAAACGAAAGGAAATATTTACGTTTATTGAATTTATCATTCGAATGCGTTCGATTGTATTCACTTGATAAATACGTTAGTTCTCAAGAGAAAATCCTCGCTTTAGGAATCGATGATCGACATGTGAGTTCTACAAAAAAAAAAGGTTTTATTGAAGATTTTTTTTCGTCTTCAGATTGTTTTATTCATTCGTAGTGTTGATGGTTTATGTTTGTTAATAATCAATAAATTGAAAATGTGTTTTATCGATCGATGGATCTTGTCGAAAGAGTCTCGTGAATCTCAATTAATCGTCTATTTTCAAACGATTTCATCCTATTTTCTTCTCGAACAATCAATTCTTCGTTTCTATCAATTCGATAAACAAATCGGTGAACTCGATTTAAACTCGACAACAAGTTTCTCGTCGATTGTTTTACAAAATGACGGTTCATTTATTTTTTCAAATAATACCAACGATCTTCTTGTTTTTCATCAATAAAAAAAACGATAATTTAATTGTCTTTTGTAAAATCTTCAGATGAAAACTCTTCAATCATTATACGAAGATTTAATCTACGTCATTCTTTCGAAATGTTCATCATCGATTGATGTTTGGAATCTATTAATTGCACTCGATTATAAACAAGAGAAAATCATCGATCTAACCGCTTTTTGGAGGTACAGAGAGAGAGAGAAAAATCTTTGCTAAACAAGTGAGATTTGTCTTTCAGTCATATTCGATTATCGTCTTATGAAAATAAAGACCGATTATTTTTATTTATCCGGCAAATAGCTGCGAAATGTGTTGATCTTCGTCTCGATAATTTCCACTGGATGAATGTGATCGATCTCCGTCGATTACTATCAACATTTCGACTGATTGTTCGATTTCATTCGGGCAATGTCTCACTTTCAAGAAGTTTAATAGTCAATGACTTGAAAACGTATTTTCCTTTTCTAAAATCACTTCATTTAATTATTTCACTGGACGATGAAATCTTTTCCGAGATTTTCAATTCATTCTATCGATTAGAAACAATTTCATTAGTTCGACAAAATTCTCACGGTTAAAATTCACCGACAACAAAAAATAATTCATCAACCGAACATTTCTTTCTTCTTTCAGAAGGTTGTCTGACGAATCAAAATGCACAATCATGTCTTCGTTCATTCAGCGATTATCTTTCGCAAGTTAATTATGAATGCAGAGTCTTATCTCTCGAAGAACACGGATATGAAATCGAACATCGATTTCTGCCGATGAGCCAACCGGAGAAAATCTCGTCGGAGCCGATTGATTTTTGTTTAACATCGAATTTGAAACATTTTATTCTCGCTTTTCGATCGACATCAAATACAAATCTGGTGATTAAACGAAAGAATTTCGATGACGATCGATTGAATCTGCAGACTTTCGTTTTGCCTTGTCTACCATCGAGAGAATCGATCGAAAATCTGAATTTAAAAGATTTGATTTTACTCGATTTAGGTTTAATTAACAATAAGAATAAATCGGATTTAATTCAACTCGATGAATATCTCAATCGATGTTCTTCACTTCGAAATTTTTCCATTCAACTATCGAATTGGCAATCGACGAGATTAATTTCACAACAACCTAGAAAAGTTAGTTCGATTTTCGAGAATTGTTTCGATGACTTAACGCCAACAGCCACAACTGAGAACATCCCATCCACCGATGACTATCATCTCGAATTTCTCGATGATGATAACAATCGAACGGTTATCTTCAATTTTCCTTTGAAATTTTCCTGGTTAAATCAATTAACGAATTTAAACCTCACCGGTATTCATTGTCATTCGAATGAATTTCAATCGATCTTCGATTCGCTCATTCTTCTGCAAACCTTAAGTCTTTCACCCTGTTTACTCATCTATCTCAATTCCATGCAATGCACATGCCAAACCAATGTCTATGAAATGCATTCAATGCCCCCACAAATCTCGTCATTAAATCTAGTTTCACATTTGACTCATCTCAAAGACCAATGTCCGATTTTAACTGAACAGTACCATCATCATTGCCTTCGTTTTTCATCAATACATCAAAATCTACCCAATGAAAAACATGTCTTTCAATACGAACAGTTATTTCGACAGATTCTTCGACGTATTTGCCGAACGTATGATTTTCTTCATCTAAGCATTCGAATACCTCATTACGATCTACAAATCGATGATCTCGATATACAAAAAAACAATCATTTAGAAACGTTAGTCCTCGATATGAAAATGCCAATTACATTTCATACGAAATTATCTTGGATTTATTCGGAAAATTTATTTCATTCATTGAAACGATTGATTTTAATCAGCGAAGCACATTTCGAATTAACACCGATGTTAATCGATCGTTTTCAATTTCTTGAAATTCTCGAAATCATCGCCATTCATTCGCATCTATCCAGTTCGACGATTCGCTATCTCGAATCACATTTAAAACCAAAAATCTATCCAAATCTTCAAATCTTCCGTTTCTGGATTCGTTCAGTCGACGCCAAACATCTTCTCAAACATCTACGCAAAACCGTTCGTCTAGCATTCGAATCATCTCGACCCTCATTTCAACTGGACATTTCAACATTTAATTCCGCACGTCCATGCATTTTATTCAATCATTCGCATGAAATCCATCGAAGATTTCATTCATTCCCGTCGTCTCGTTCTCAACAATTGACAATCAGCTATCCGAATTATTTGAATTTCAAACCATTGTACAATGAAATCGATTTCGATATGTGATCGTTCGAGTCTTTCTTTCATGTAGATATATGAACTTTTTTTTGTACAAAAGAAGAAAAAAACAAACAACAATAACAATAATAGACAAAATAATGTTAATACGTATCACGAGCACGAGTATTGATTCGAGCGGAGATAAGTAAAAATATGCGATTTATGACCATGAGTGTTTGAGATTTTGGTTTTCTATCGATGGTTGTTCAATTGTTGTCGATGGTTTTGAATTTGCCAAGCTCATAAATGGCGATGTGTCCATGAGTGCTGGTATTTGTGCATAATAATCGTGATAAAATCGTTCATTGGAATCGTTGTTCTTTCGATGATTAGCAAACCGAGAATGTTCAGCAAGTGATTGATGATTATAATTGAAACATTGATGACGAGTCGACGGCGAACGAGAATGTTGAAAATAAGTTCGTTCCAATTCCATCCGAGGAGGTGTTTTTAGAAGAGGCTCTTTTTTCTTACGTCGGCGTTCGTCGAAATCATGATGAGTGTTATGTTCATCGACTCGAGTTTCTATTGACGCACAAAAAAGAAATTTCATAGAAAATCGTTGTTAATTCAAACGAACCGTTTGGGGTTTTGGTTGGAGTAGTTGGATCAATTTTTATTCGTTTGCTTTCACCGTCCTTTGGTAGTTCGATATTTGGTGTTTCGATGATGAGACTGTTTTCATTTTTATTCGAAACCACAATCACTGTTCGTGCTGCTGCTGTTGGACTTTTCTCGATTTCATCATTTGTTGTCGTTATACAAGCTTCTTTTGTTAATAATTTAACAAATTCATCACGTGATTGATTTAAATGATCTTGTTCGATGGATGGTAGATCTTTAACTGAACTTGTCTGTTCGATAAGAATCTCTTCTGGCTCGGAAGGTACCACGATTGTATTCGTTGGAGGAGTTGGAACTCGAAAACGTTCGTCATGATCATTGAGACCTTGAGTTGATAGTGTTTCAATGTCCATATCGATAACAATGGGCGTTGTTTGTTGTTGTTCTTGACATGGATATTTTTCGAGAAAAACACCCATGAGTTCGGCGAGAATATGTTTGATATGTACACGAGTTTCATGTCGATATTCTTTGACGATAAATTCGACTAAATCATTCGGAAGACACGTGATTAGTTCGTTGTTCTTCAGTTTGTATTCCTTGAGAAATTTTCGACCGTTTTGTATTTGAATTTTTGAATGTTCGGTTTGTTCGTAGAATTTTCGTTCTCGTAACGCGAATTTCTTCTCCTGCGATTGAAGTTCGCGTTTTTGTTCGTTCAGTTGACTCGCAATTTGCATTTGTTCGAATGCAATTTGATTTTGTTTCTCGTTCAAATCGATCGACAGCTGATCAGCGGATAATTTCAAACCGAAAGCAAAACAATCGGTTACAGGTACAATCAGAGATGATGAATTGTTATTCGAAGGCAACGATTGCCGATGAATGTGTAGAGGTATGAGAATATAGATCGTTTTCAGCGATGAATTGAAATAGGATTTGAGACGTTTTTGTTGTTGAAGAGCATGTTGAACTTTAGTTGCATCGAGATAGCAGATTGATTTGGTTTGTTTGAGAGTTTTCAAACGTGGATCAATGATTTGTTGAGTGGAATCGAGTGGAATAGTGGCGATTGATGTTTGAGTTTGAGTGAAATGAGTCGTCGATGGCGAGAGAGAAATGGTTTCATTTGAAATTGATTTTGTTGGTTTCAAACGAGCTGGTGTACAAAATGAAGAGATTGGAATGAGAAATTGAGTTGGGTATTTCGTTGCTGGTGATTCATCGGATGATTGAAATGTTTTTTTAACTAATTTTGGAGTTAATTCAATGGGAAATTTGTCTTTTAAATCATACCAAAGTACAGCTAATGGAAGAATCTGTGATGGATGTGTTTTTGTTTGAAAATCATTATGTTCATAACAGAAAATCTAATTGAATAAATTATAAAAACGATTAAAAAACAAGATTTTTATATCTTTTTCATTTACTAAAGAATTAGCAAGTAGATCTTGAATATGTTTTCGATCTTTTTTCTCGGATTGAATCTTGCAAAAATGATGATCATAATGTAATTGACTAGAGAATTGTTTATTATCAATCGACGGTACTGTTGAATAACCTTTACCTAGAAGAATCTGAACGCGAGACGTTCATTTATTCGACGTGTTTATCTTCGTTTTTATTTACTTTACAAACTAATAAACCGAATTTATGTAATCCCTGATATCCAGTTGAAGCCAGGAGAACATCAGGTCGTCGTGATAGATGAACACCATCTTTCGGATTACCCAAATATTTTTCAATAGGAAAAGCTAATCGATCGCATTGAAGACCATTGATGGCAATGTCTAAAGCGCAATCTCGAGATGAAATTAAATGAAATGCTAATCGTTCGCTAAATTCTTGTTCTTTTTTTATTTGAATTCGTCGTTGACTACACACAAACGATTAGAAAGATGAGACCAAAAAGAAAGATTATCGACGCTGATTTACTTGTAATTCTTTTGTAATCGAACATTTCGAATAAGATCACATGATTGACATTGATTCTGTCGAAAATCGAAATGATATTCCAATGCACATGATTTCAAATCTGTAAATAATTCAGCGACATTTCGACTGTTGACTTTCTCTGAAACGAGAACATCTGAAAAACGAAATAAATGATTCGCAAACGAGTTCGTTCGATTAGTTTTACCTTTGCTTGTCGAATGAGTTTTGGGAATAGTAAATGTTTTTTTGCCATCTCGATCTTCCATGATTATTGAAAAAAAACAAACACAGAAATGATGTTCGATCGAAAGAATCGCTTCTTTTTTAATATTGATTCATTGATAAGAATCGTTTACTTTATCTTATCGATCATCGAGATGAAACGATCGATGAAGTTGTTCCTTCTTCGTTTGAAAAGAAAAAATTTCAATATGAAATATGTTTCAATAACGATGATATCCAAAATACATATACGATTTTCTGGATAATTATATCCTATTAGTGACAACTATCGAATAAGAATGAATATAGATTGGTTCGTAAAATCCGAAGAAGAAAGAAAGAAAAGAAGAACATTACACATAATAGAAGAAGAAATTTTTTTGTTGTAAACGAATATTTCCTGACGGTTTTTTTTAGTATGACGACTAGTATTTGCACAGTTCCAATTCGTGTTAGTAAAAACAATCGGGACATTGATCCAGCCGAAGATGAAAGACAAGGAATTGTTCAAAATATCACTAAACAAGCGTATTGGCATGTATCATCGTGTAAACCTGGTAGGAAAATCATTGATTTGATTCTTCTTTTTTTTAAGTTTCTCGAATGATCAATTTCAGGTCACGGTGTTGATAAATTACTCGATGATAATCTCGAAACTTATTGGCAATCGGACGGTCCTCAACCACATTTAGTCAATATACAATTCAAACAAAAAACCAAAGTCAAAGACATATGTATATTCTCAGATTTTAAAATCGACGAAAGTTACACACCTCAAAAGTAAAAAAACAAACTTTTATTTCAAAGAAAAATCGTTCAATTGAAATTCTAGAATATCAATACGAACGGGTATTAATCATAATAATCTTGTTGAATTACGATGTTTTGAAATTCATGAGCCAGCCGGTTGGGTCATCGTACCAACTCGTGATGCTCGTTCGAATCCAATCAAAACCTGGATGATTCAAATCGCTGTTCTCGCCAATCATCAAAGCGGTCGTGATACACACATTCGTCAAATCGTTGTTCATAGTCCAACAGAAACATCATCGATATTCATCGATCCTAAATTCTCGAGCATCGAATTATCATCACATAGCAGTTGCAGATGAATATTTTCTTTGTAAAAATCTGTATCTTTTATTTCAATAAAAAAAATCACACTGTCAATTTAACTGAACGTTTTTATATTCTTCATAAGCTTGTTTTAAACGTGCAACACCCTCGATTAACTGTTGACTGTCGACAATTGTAAAGCAAAGTCGAAGACAATTAGCTAAATGTCCTTTTGCCTCTTCATCATGCGCAAATAATCGTCCTGGTTTAAATCGAACGCCATGTTTCTTCGCCAAAATCAACAATTGATCGCAATCAACAGTTGCATCATTAAATTTCACCCAAAGAAAATATCCACCGGTCGGTCGTTGACACGTAATATGTGTTTCGCCGAAGACTCGCATCAATTCATTGTACAAAGTATTCAAACGTTTTTTATACTGAACGCACAATGTTTGCTGAATAAAATCTTTTAAAAAACCTTGAACAACAATTCGATCGACGATGCCGGACACGAATGCACTCGCTCCGCCGCCACTATGAATCAAACCGTATCGACCCATGGCGAGAACATGCTCGTGACTGGCGCAAGCAAAGCCAAGACGAAGTGAGGGCGTGAGGATTTTCGAGAACGAATGAAGGGATATGACAGTACCAGCAGCGTGATAGGACGCGAAGGATTTCGGATGTTCAACGAGCTTGTCATGATGAAAACCGTTGCCATTCGTAGCTGGTTTATCGTAGTCGAGGAAATGATAGACTTCATCGGCAACGATGAGAAAATGGTATTTCAAACTTAATTGAACGAGTTGTTCACGACGATGATGTGACATTGTAAAACCAGCCTAGAAAAACAAATTCGAGATTTGATTGTTCGAGTAGAAGAGTTTTTAATACGGGATTTTGAAATGTGGGAACGAGATAGATCATTTTCGGTTTCGTTCGTTCGATTGTTTCGATAAAATTTCCATCGAGAATTAAACCCTCATCATCAGTTGCATACGAAACGATATGCAAATGATGATCTCGAAAGATTTGCAAAGCATATAAATAACTCGGACATTCGACAAGAATCGTATCACCAGCACGTAAAAACATCGTACACAACTGATCGAGAATAGCTGAAATACCGTTTGTAATGAAGATATTTTCATCGCTCAATGTCGATATTGCACATGTATGTCGAAGAAAATTAACGATATGATGACGTAAATCCTGATTGCCGTAATCATCTGAATAGACCCAATAGGTTCGCGATTGTTTGCCGTCTTCATCAGCGAAGATTTGTTGTGACGCTTTCGAAAGTAAATCATGAGGAATCAACGATGAATCGGGTTCGCCTTTATCCAAACGAATTGTTTGCACGTCTGACTTAGGTTCATTTCTATCTTCCAGATCAACATCCATTGTCGGATTTTAATTTAAAAAAAAGATGTAATTATATATTCTAAAGATGGATCGAATTTTAGTTTTTAATGTTTCTTATGATTCAAAAGTTTTTGCTTTTCTTTTTTTATTCCATCATTTCGCACAAAGAAAAAACGAAACAAAACAATCGAGCGAAAAAAAAACGAGAGTTGATGGTCGGTCTTTTGTCGTGTTTTTTTTTCTTCTTGCTCTAATCGAGTTTTTTAAAGCCAATATCGCTGGAATATTCACGGAAACATTGACGGCAAACCATTAAGCCATACTAACAAGTAGTAGAAAGGTTTTTCTTTCGAATCAACACGAGACAGACAAAAAAAAACCTACTTTTCGGATAATTCCATGACCGTTGGAACAGACTCGGCATTTTCGACTGCCTGGTCCGTATTTATGTGGGTGTGAACGAAAGATTGACGAGTGACCCATGATAGTTAGTTGTCGAAATGAGAAGTGATATTAATCTAAAGATAGAAAATGGTTGGATAGTAATTCGGAAAGTGATGAAAAATGATTTCATTATTTCATTCGGTCTATTGTCGATCCGGATTTTATTCGAACAAATCACCTCCTGTGAAAAGTTTGCATGAAAAATTTAACGAAAGATGTCAGACAACGAGCTGATTTTGATTGGAAGAGTGAATTTCTTTCGAAAGAAAGAAGAAATCTTTCATATTTTCGTTTTCTTCTTAAAAATTGTTCGATTGTAACAAAGAATGATTAGATAATCAACTCGAAAAGATCTTTTCCTTTTCAGCTGATTCACTGTGAACGACCTGTGAAGCGATATCTGACTTTGTTACATCAATTCTTTTCTTTATTTTTATAGATAGATTTGTAATAACCACCACACAAAAAGTCCATTTAAAATGGTAAATCGACAAAACGAATCTATTGAACTTCATTCGATTTTGTTTTGTCTTCTAGCCGACTCAAGGGAAAAGCAGTAAAATGCTTCAGCATATTAACTATCGTATGTCTATTTGATTGTAGTATTGTGCTTTTTTTTTGATTTGATGATTAGGTATGCGTTGTACGCTGCAAGATGGTCGACAACTCGTTGGCACATTCAAAGCTTTTGATAAACACATGAATTTAATCTTAGCTGATTGCGAAGAATTTCGAAAAGTACGAAGCAAAACCGATAAATCCGAACGCGAAGAACAACGACCATTAGGTTTAATTTTACTACGTGGTGAACATCTTGTTTCAATGACAGTCGAAGGACCACCACCCAAAGAAGTTCGATACGAATTTTTCTTTTCGAGAAAATCAAATCGAATGTTGTTTTTTTTTGTTTCATAGGAAGTCGGAATAGCTCGTGTGCCAATCAGTGCTGCAGCAGCTGCAGCTGCACAAGGCGCAGGTCGAGCTGCTGGTCGAGGTATTGTTCCACCAATACCCGGTGCACCCGGTTTCGCTCCTACTGGTCTTCAAGTACCAGTACGTGGTATCGGCGGACCAAGTTTCAGTCAAATGGCCCCAACTGGTCGTGGTTTACCCGGTGGAATACGAGTACCACCTCCTCCGATGGGCACACGTAATTAACACGTTCTACTTTTATCTATTCAAGTGTTTTGTTTTATTATTCTTAGGTCCACCAGGAATGTAATATCTATTGCAAAAATCGTTTTATATTTCCGTCTTTTCTCTTGTTTTGTTCTTTCTATGCTTTCACAATAAAAACATCAAACAAATTCTTTGATCTGATATTAAATTTATTCGGAATAATAGTTATAACAAACAAGCGTGCAATTAGGTAAAAAAAACACATTTTTAGGAATTTGACAGATTAAATGCATCTGATCACAAAAAGAAAATGGAATGATATACGTAAATGTACCTAAGCAGTGACTTTAACAAGTGCTTCTTGTAGAACCGTGCATAGAAATTCCAATTCTTTATCATTCATTTCAACATTCAAAATTAAACGAATCGATGGTTGAGGTAAAAGATGTTCATCCGATAGATATCTTGCGATTGTCAGCGTAATGTCTCGTGTTTGAGCAAATTCAACAATTTCTTCTAAACGACCGATTGTATTCAACGAATTTGTTAAACGTAAATGTTTCAATGGTGATATTTCAGCTCCATAAATCAAATAACCTTTGATATCTAATAATTTCTGATGTAAACGTTTGCTTTTATCCATGAGTGTTTCGAATAGACTCGTATCTTTCTCTTCCATGATATTCAGCGCTTCAATGGCTGCAGCAGCAAGTAAAGGTGGTAATGATGCCGAAAAACAATAGCCTTGAGCTGATAAACGTTGATGATCAACAACAAATGAACTACCAACAGCAAAACCGCCGATCGAACCAACTGAATATTCTAATGTCGATGAAATTAAATCGATTTTTCGTCGATCAACATTAAAATATTCTGTAACACCACGGCCTGTCTTGCCAATCGTGCCGAATGACACGCTTTCATCCATAAATATTCGATATTTATATATGTATTTCAATTCCACCATACGCTGTAGTGGACATAGATCTCCATAGTTTAAATATAAACCTTCGATGATCAAAAATCTTCGTAGAGTTTTTGCTTTTTTCGGATTTTTCTTATCTAAAACATCTTGTTCAGCTAATAATCGTTCGAGATCGTTGACATCATTATGTCGAAACCATTTCACTGTACTTCTCGATGCTTCAACACCTTTTTGAATTGCATAGTGAATACCTTCATCAACGAATAGAATATCATTACGTTTTGCATATGCTTCAAGTAAACAAAAAGCAACACAATTTATTCTCTCAACAAAAAAAACAACAATGGAATCTATTCCAACCTGGAATGATACTTGCAATTGTTGAAAATCCATACGAATAAATAATTCCCTCTTCACAATTGAAATATTTCGCCAAACGTTCTTCTAATTCCAAATGAATATCAATTGTTCCATAGAATCTGCGCAAAATCAAAACATACAAATATTTATTTTTACTCGTCAAACATCGTCATTTGTTCGATAGTGCAAAAATAACTCAAGTTTCGTTTACCCTCGGGGCCCGCATGATCCTACGCCATATTTTTGCACGGCTTGAATCGCCTTATCACCAATTCGAGAATTACCAACGAAATTCAAAAAATTAAATGTAGCAAAATTTAAACTTTTCTTCCCGTCGATTTCAATTGTTTTACCGACGATACCATCTAAGATTCTCACATTCAATGCTGGATGTGTTTGATCAACAGCTGGCACTAATGGTTCAGGTTGCCATTCATCGATTAGTTCTTGTTTTTCTTTTTCAGTTAATTTCTTTTCGATCGGTCGTGGTTTACGAAAAAGTACCAAATACGAAACAGCTAAGATAAGAAAGATTTCGAAAACTAAATGATAATACGGTGCTTGATAAAATGATTCCAAAAGACCGTAGAAATCAGTAGCTAAACTCGCAGTATCATCACGATTCATTGAAAGATCGGTATTGAAATGTAGGTCTGTCTTGTTGTTGTGTTCTTTTTTTATTCTCGTTATAAGATATCTACAATGAATTCGATAATGACGATTACATCGTTTGAATAAATATGTATTTAATAAACATTTTCTCCTTTTGTTCTTTTATTTGAAAAGCAAGGCGAACAAATTCAAATCTTTCCTCTCTTCCTTTTTTCTTCTTTCTTTGCACTGATCACATCATGTGTCTACATCATTTCAAAAAATAAATCAAGTGTATCTATTCATCGAGTAGATAAAAAAATAACGTTTACTCATTTTGACAGGTAAATGTCTGTCGTGAGGGGTTTGGTTATTTTTATATTTTGAAAAATAAGAATTTACTTTTGGCGAAAACCCAAACGTTGATCATTCTAATATCATTCACACGGTGCATGGGTGTAAGATATTATCGACATAACGAACGCAAAATGTCGAATATTCTCTTATTCTCTCTCTCTTTCGCTTTTTCTTTCTTTTGAGGGCAATGACATGCCGTGGTTTTGTAAGGAGGGGAAACGAAGAAAGACACACAAACCCGCTTTTTTTGCATTCTTTACTTCTTCTCTAATTTTCTCTTCTTTTGTTTTATTTATTTTTCTTATAAGAAGATTGTCGCAATCGAAACGATTCATTATTTAAAAATAAACATGCAACTCGACGATTCATCTCTTCAAACACAAAAATCATCGATGAGCGACTCGTCGTTATATACCAATCATTTCGATTTCAAATCTACTCGACGTATGTCAAGTGGAACAACAAAAACAACCAGTTCAAACCGTCAGCGTTTGTCACCTATTGATAATAATTTCCTAACTCAACGTGCATCATCATCATCATTTTCAGTTCCAATACTTATCACAGCAATGAATAATTTCTTTCAAAGTATATCACATATGGAAGAAGAAATTATGTTACCATTACGACTGAAAGATATATCCGTTCAAGGTAATTATCTTGTTTTTTTTTCATAGATATATGATTCACATTTGTTATTGTTGTTTGTAGAACTGATTTTCGATAATTCATCGGTTCAACCAGATACATGGCACGAAGTTTATTCGTTTTTACTTGACATGCGCAATCAATTGTTGTGCGCATGTCCATTTGCTGATGAACAACGAAAAGTTCAGGAAAGACAATGTTCGATTGATGATGAAGGTATTATGATAACGAGTAATGATAGTATGCATTTCTCATCGGCATCATCGACTGTCTCGTCTGAAGAATTCGAACAAAATCCATCGTCATCGAACACAATTCGAGATGAATTAAGATTCCACTATTACGGTCTTTTTCGATCGCTTGAGCAATTAATCGGTTTAACTCATCGAGTGATCGAAAAATATCAAGAAGAATGTGTCTATTAAGAAGATTTTCGATAGATACTCGTGTAAATATATATATATATATATGTCTCTATACATATTTATTTATTTATTTTTTATTATTTTATCAGTTTAGTTTTTCTGTTTGTTTGATTTTTTTCGGCTATAAACCGTGTATATTTTATCATCACCTCACTGTTCATGTTCATTTCTGTTTATTTAAGAGAGAGAAAAAAAAAGGAAATAAAAGTCTACTTTCACAAACTACGTTCTTTTTATTTTACATTACATTGGCAGAACTGAGATAGAGCATCTAGGTCACATTTTGCCATTATATATGCGTAATTAGATTCTGTAACACGTAGATTTTCTTTTATCTACAATATCGTACATTTACGTCGTTCTCTAATCTCACAAAAGTACGAACTAGTAAAGTTCTTTCTATTCGTATTTAAAACGTCTAGTTGATACAGTAATAGCGCGTGGGTGTGTGTGATTACTCATCACGGAAAAAAACAACTATGAGTAGGATATACGTATTTACAATCAGAATCAATATTGATTTTTCATTAATAATAGTCAATAAGCGAAAACTGCGCAAAAAGATAAAATCTACCTGCATCCTTCCTTTTTCTCCGATAGTCTTACGAATAATTTCGAATTTGATACATAATTCATCAGCAACACGGTTCTTATTCCATGTCATTATTGATTTGTATAGACCATCCATGTTCATTGTCTGTAATACACCGGAGATGTTCTTTTCTTTTTTTGGTTGTTGTTGTCATATGAATTGATCAACAAATACAATGGAAGAGTACTTTAATCATATCCATGCTTGGTTACTATAAAAACTGGAGACCAATCCCGTTGAATAAATTAATCAAAACGAAAGAACAGACTCCTCTCTGTTTGTATTGTTTTTTGAGATGGCGCTGTACTCAATAGCGACGAAAAAACTGCTCGAGTCGTTTGACTGTTGATTTCAATGAAGATTTTTCTTTTCAATATTCGAGATCTCGATCAGCAAAATGATGGAACTATGTTTATGTTTTATCCACAAATGTAATAGAGGAGGAGACAAAAAGAAAAAAAAACATGACAAAAATCTACTTTACAGTCTCAGGGAGAAAAATCGTAGGTTAAAAAAGAAAACAAATGTTCACATCATTGGTGGATCGGGAATGCCGTATCGTTTGAGATACCATTCCATGTATGCTTTCTTGCGTTTCTCACGAGTTTCGAAATAGCTTGGATATTGAGCTTTTTCTAATGGATGCCATGCGTCCAATGCCTTTTTGATGAAAAAAAACAGCGGATCATTATTGTAGATTGACAGATTTTCAACTTACTGCATCATCGGGTGTTGGATAACGATTTTCAGCAATACCATACGGTGATTCAGGAACTAGAATAAAAACGAAACACAAATCGATGACGAAATGAAAATAATGTAGATTTACAATTGAAATTCTCCGTGTGACGGGTCATAGCTTTTTTTAATTCTTCTTCTCCTTCGATTAACAAACGTTTAGCTTTCATTAAATCTTGAACATTTTTATTTGCATCGAAACGTGCTCGATATTCGACCATACGTTGACGATATGCAAGTCTACATTGAAAATATTTAGGAAAACAACAATCAATTACGTAGAACTATTAACCTATCTGGCCAATGCTCTCGACGAGCTAACCAAAATAAGGATTTATATAGCCGACAGACTCGTTCTGAATGAGTCAAAAATGTTGTCGGTAAATTCGACATGTTTGAAAATGAATAACCCTAATAATAATAACAAACGAAGAATCGACACAACTAAAACTGTTTACTTTCTGGTTTCTTTTCACTGATACATATCTACCAATGAAAATACACGAACGTACGATTGGTGTAAAATCAATCCAGTGAAAATATTTGTTCGCTTCTAAGTGTCTCAAGCTGTGCTACTGTTTATTTATCATTCTCTCGGAGATTTTGACACATTTTCTTTTTCTTTTCTGCGGTTGTTCCCAAAAGTGTCAATTAAAACAAAAAGATTTTCTTGTCTTTATTGTTCGTAAGATTTCTATAAAAAAAAAACGAAGGTAAGTCTAATCCGTGCTCTCAGTTGCATAGTTCGTACACGGAAACAATTAACGATGTAAATTTCGTTTGTTCTTGATTCATTAAAAATGTCAAAGAAAATAACAGGAATACTGCTGAGGTATGTTAGCACATCTCAATGAATGAACGATTTCAAGTAGACATCCGCTTCATTAATATATCTCGTTTCCTGTTACTATGACACATTGATAAAGACAACGAGTTACTTGAGTTATTTTCAAACAAGAGAATGAAGAATTGCCGTTCTTATCCACTTCATTTCCTATTCCGAAAAAGAAAATGTGTGAAAAGAACAAACAAAAAAACACATTGAGAACGAATAAATTAACTGATCATTAATAGAATCCGAAATCGAATGAGTATCATCAACGAATTACATTCTTGTTTTTCCTTTTTTTTGTTGAATTAAGCATGCATACATCAGTGCTTTTTCTTGTCTGATTATCCATTAGGGATGGCTGGGTATGTGATAATAAAATAGAAAAAAAAGAAGAAGAAGAAGAAGAAGACGAAGAGCTTTTTCTCTTGGTTGATGATGAAAATGCGTTGCGACATTCAGTCTACGAGAGAGATCATCGACGATAGAACTGAAGACGTGGGAGAGAGGAAAAAGGAGCTGGTATGTTGAGCAATTGTCTGTGTATAGGATGTATTACGACGACTGACTTTGTTGTGTTACTCTACAACTCAAGTTGGAGAAAAGAAGAAGAAGAAAAAAAACGAAGAACGAGAAAAGAAATAGTCGATAGCCGACCGGCATCGACGCGCTAGGAAAGAATATGATGAATTGTCAGTCGTCATCGTGGTCGTAAAGCTCACAAACGAGAAACTATTCAATGAAAATAAAGCATGACAAAGAAGATCGGTTCGTATCAAAGAAAATCCGACTACAATGTCACTATTGCACTATTAATCGTCGATTTAATCGATCAGTTGTCTTCTCCTTCTTCTTTTCAGTTCGAACATCTTCGTTTCTTTTTCTTTTTTCTACACAAAGACCAAAGAAGGAGGCAAAAAAAAACGATGATGCGTTGTAGATCGACTTCTTCTTTTTCTTTTTCTTTGCTCATTCATTTCACATCATCAATCACTATGACCACAAATACTAATCAACTTTCGACGCGAGATAGAAAGAAGAAAAAAAAACACGATGAGATGTTATTAGTGACAGAACAGTCAGATTAGTAATAAAGCAGATGATACGCATAAATGGGCGGACTGTCCATAAGTTTTATTAACGACAGACAGATAATTTTGTTTCATATGTTTATACACACACATACACATGCATGTGCTCGATGTTCTTTCTCTTCGTTTTAGATTCAATGTTAATCGAACTAACATATAATCAGAAAAGAAAAATAATGAAAGAATTCGAGTCAATTTTCGATTATTCTATCCTATCCGTCCACAAATGAAAAAGTAATTAAAACAATGTCGACAACAGCAACGTTAACTAAAACGAAAGCAGGCAAACAAATTGCTTGTAAAGTTCGATTACTTGACGATCAAGAATGCCCGTTTTATATTGATGTAAGTTTGAACTAATGTCAACAACTATCGATGAAAAAAACAAGAATAAAACTTAGGCCTCACAGGCTTATTGGTTGTTTTTTTTTCTTCTTCTTCTTCTTCTTCACATGAGTGCTCGTTCAATTAATTATCGGTTTATTTTAGCCAAAAGCAACTGGACAAGATTTATTTAATACAGTTTGCAATCATCTTGATTTACTCGAACGAGATTATTTCGGTTTGGAATATTTTGATAGTCATCGAAATATTGTATGTCAAGAAATCTCTTTGTTCTCCTTACGGAAATCAAATCAATTTCTGTTTAGTGTTGGTTGGAATTGGACAAGCCAATTCTTAAACAAGTGACCGAAACGAAATTTACATTATGTGTCAAATTTTATACGCCAGATCCAGGACAATTAGAAGAGGAATTCACTCGGTAGAGTTCTCATCGTTGTTTGAGTCGAGTTATTATGTTTTTTTTGTTTATTTTTCAGTTATCTTTTTGCATTACAAATCAAACGTGATCTAGCTTCGGGAATTCTTCTCTGTAGTGACAATACAGCGGCTCTTTTAGCATCATATATCGTTCAAGCCGAAATCGGCGATTATTTAGAAACGTATAATAATAATCCAAGTTATTTAAATAATAAAAAATATTTTCCTCATCAAACTTATGAACACGAAATTCGAATAATGAATTTTCATAAAAATCATCTGTAAGTCGAATGAATTCGAAAAAAATGTTTGTTTTTATTTTTTTTTTCAGTGGTCAATTGCCCAACGATGCTGATTTGAATCTTCTTGATATCGCTCGAAAAGTGGAATTATACGGAATTAAAATGCATCCAGCGAAAGATCACGAACAAGTCAATTTGAATCTTTCGGTTGCACATTTAGGCATACTTGTCTTTCAAAATATCACTAAAATCAATACATTTTCTTGGGCTAAAATAAGAAAATTAAGTTTTAAACGAAAGAAATTCTTAATTAAATTACAACCTGAAGGATATGTAAACAGATAACAAATTCTTAAGAGAGATGACTAATTGATTCGTTTAGGGTTATTACAAAGATACAGTTGAATTCTATTTCAATACACGAGATGAATGCAAGAATTTCTGGAAGAAATGTATTGAATATCACGCATTTTTTCGTTGTGTATCCATTCAACGACCGCATCGATCGAAAAAGAGATTACTTACACGTGGCTCATCGTTTCGATATCATGGTCGAACACAAAAAGAAATTGTTGAATATGCACGAGAACATTACTTGAAAAATCGAACATTTACACGGTAAATACAAAGAAAATACTTTGAACTAGTTTTTTTTCTTCTTCTCAATTTGAACTAAATTCTAGTTCGTATTCGAGCACACGAGCAGTTGCACCTGTTCAACCGACACGTTCTCATCGTTCTCCAGGCTCAACAATCAAAACATCCGAAACCATCGAATCCGTTCGACAATCTAAAACACCCGTTAATTGCCCACCGGAACCGATTGATGTCTATCAACAAGTTTATCACGATGATTCATCGACTCATGGCAGTCGAACGTTAGATTCTCGATTTAGCCGAGATAAATACGATCTATCCGATGAACAGGACACCGACGAAGATGAAGACGAACATATGCAAAAAACAACAAATGGAAATTCAGCCGCCTATATGCAACGAAATAGTGAACCGTATGAAGCCGAAGAGAATCATATTCATCCAATCGATCAAATTGAAAAAGGTTTGTCATTTAATCGAATTACTGAATTTTTGTTTATTAAACGGAGACACAAAAAAAAGAAAGAAAGACGAAATCGAATTATTTCTCTCTCGTTCTCGATAATAAATAATAACTAGATGATGTTTTTTTCAATCTAGACGAATCTCCGCCGGCATCGACAAGTTTACCACATCGTCGACAGATTAGTGGCTTTGTGAATAATCATCGGTCGATACCACCAATTACAAGTGCAAGTCCGCCGAGACGTTCATCAATAACCGAACAACAAACTATGTCAATTCCACCACAATCATTAAATCTCACTAAATCGATACCTATTCATCATAACGATAATTCCGATGTACAAAGTCCGAGACATATCGATGAAAAATCTGACGAAACCAAAGTAAATCCAGAGTTTTCTCTGCTATTCCATTGAATTTCTCTTTCTAGACTCGAATTATTCCAATTATCCACGAATATCGTTCTCCAAAACCTCCATTAGCAACCATCGAATCTCGAAATATCTATCAATCTCGTACGTCTCTCATTCGAATCTCTTCTCTATACGCAATTCATTTCTCTACCTTCTAGCCTCACGTGTAATGCCGTCATCTGTCTCGAGCCTTCCGGTAAAATTCCTCGTTTTTTTTGTTTTGTTTTCTAATTACATGTTCATGATTTAGCGTGTCATCGGTACGAATATTATTCCGACGTCGATTTCAACAACAACAATTCTCTCGTCGAATCATGATCGATCGTTTTTTATTTGCAAAGAACTTCTTATGACTGAACGAACGTATAAAAAAGATCTCGAAATCATAGCCGATAATTTCCGTCGCGAATTAATGAACATTGTCAATCAACAACAAGAATATCCACTCGATGATGAATTCAATTTCGAAAATGAAACGCTCATACATTTATCCGATGTTTTATTCACGCATTTACTACCGATTTTTCATTTTCATAAACAATTTCTTCGACAATTCGAACAACGAATGTCGATTTGGTGAGAGAAAAACAAAACGAAAAAGAACAATTTCGAATTCAATCGATTCTTTTAGGGAAACAAGGTCAATACCGGGAAATGAATATCTTAATTTAGAAAATGATTATCAACAAATAGGAGATTTAATGATGAATTTAATCGAAATTCTACCGGTAAAACATCGAAAAGTCAAACGAATTCATTGCTCTTGCTTATTTTGAATAGAGATACGAACGGTATATTGAAAATTATGATCGTTTATTAACCGAACTTGAATATGTTCTCAAACATAATCGACGATTCGAACTTATTTACAAAGATTTCGAATCGGAGAAGTTCTGTTATTTATCATTAATCTCATTTTTAATCAAACCTTTACAAAGACTTTTGCATTACGAATATTTATTCGAAAGTAAAATCGAAAAATATTCTCGAAATTCTATTTTAATAATTTGCTTTCAGAATTATTACAATTCTATAAATCGAGTAATCAAGACAATGAATATCAAGATTGCTACGGTGTTTTTATTAAAATTCAGGATTTAATCGAGAATTTCAGTGAATCATTAACTGGATTGGTAACGATCGAATTTCGATTTGATTTTTTTTCCAATAAATTCGCTTTTATTTCAGTTAAATCGACAAAAACTAATCGAATTACAACGAGATTTAATCGGCGTCGATAATCTTTCGAATCAATACGATCGAGTACGATCAACTGAGCTCTTTTCCATTGAACTAACTCATATTTCTTTTTCAGTTATTTCTACGCGAAGGTTGTTTACAAAAACTATCTCGCAAAGGCTATCAACAGCGAATGTTTTTCTTAGTAAGAAACGAAACAATAACAGCAACAAAAAAAAACCGAGAATCTTTTGTTCGATCGATTTAGTTCTCCGATGTTCTACTCTATTGTGCGCGAAGTTCGAATCCAGTGCTTCAATTTAAATTACACGGCGAATTACCACTGAGAACAATGACAGTTAGTGATTGACAAATTCGATTGATTTCGATTGTGTTTCGGTTTAAGGTTGAAGAAAGTGACGAACGATTGAATATACCCAATTCGATCACGATCTTTTCCGGAAATCGATCGTTATTACTCGCTGCAAGGTAGTTTTTTATGATAGATTTCAATAGAAAAAAAACAAATCTCATCATTTCTAGTTCGGAAAATGAAAAAGATAAATGGTTAAATGACATAAAAAATGCCATCGAGACCTGGAAAGTCAATTCTGATGAACAGAAAATTCATTATACAGCCACGATGAAATCCAATGGTAATTTTATTGATCTCGGAGAATCAGTTTTTGTCGAAGAATCATTGTTTGTTTAGCTTCGTCCGAAAATCTCGAGCATTCGCTCGTCGGTACGACCGATGACGACGACGGCAACACACTCGATCGTTCGTGCATTCAACATCGTGCGAACACCACGATGCACGTCTGCTGGCATCGAAATTTGTCAGTCTCGTTGAATGACCATCGACAGGCGATTAAAAATCAATTGAGTGGATATTTATTGAGAAAATTTAAGAATTCAAATGGCTGGCAGAAATTATGGGTTATTTTTACGAATTTCTGTTTGTTTTTCTACAAAACTTATCAAGTAAATCAACTCGAATTTGTTGAAAAAATGTTGGTTTTTCGTTTTGAAGGACGAATATCCGTTAGCATCATTGCCGTTACTTGGCTATCGAAGTTCGTTGCCAACGGAAAACGATGGTGTGAATAAAGATTTTGTTTTCAAATTACAATTTAAAAATCATGTTTATTTCTTTCGTGCCGAGAGTCAATACGCATTCGATCGGTAAACATTGACATTCTTCCGTCGTCAAATCAATTTCATTCTAATTTATTTAGGTGGATGGATGTCGTATCGAGTGCAACGACAACTAGTCAATGATAATTATTTCTGGGCAATGGATTACCTTTTACTCTCTCTCTCTCTCTCTCACACTGTAGAAACACTCATAAATGTGGTGATTGCGCAAATTTAATCTCAAACAAACATAACTCACAATGTATACTTGTCGAAATTTTGTTGTTGTATTTGTTTTCAAAATACGAAATAGATCAAATGAAAGAGCAAATGATATTTATTTCTATTTTTAAACTAAACTATCATTGGCTCGAATATCGGAGTATTATTAACAATACGTTGAAAACCAAAACGTGTTAAGTCAATCGAATGATAACGATAATCACTGAGGTATTCGGACACAGCTCGACCGATGGCAGGAGCATGTTGAAGACCATGACCACTTGAACCATTGGCAAAGATGAAATTCCTTTGTTGAGGATGCGAACCGATGATTAGACTAAAAATGAAATTTTCAAACAAATTCAAAATATGAATTTTCTACTTTTGATCGAAATAATTGTAATCATAAAAACCGGACCAAGCATTTCGTAATTTTAATGTTTCGAAACTCGGTATACGTTTAGCGAGAACAGGCCAAATTTGTTCGTCAAATATCGAATAATCAACTTCGAGATTATCTTCGGATTTATCATTTTCCTTTCGAAACAAAGAAATTTTTCTTTTCGTTTTGCCAAAAATAAAAACAAATTTACTTCAGTTGGACTACATCCGCAGATATACGTGTTGCCTAATCCTTCAGGTCGAAAATAAACACCGGATATGTCGACAAATAACGGTGCTAACGGTCCGGGCCCATTTTCTGACTCAAAAACGAAAATATATCGTTTTCTAAACAAGAAAAAAAAAGCCTCGTATTATAAATGCAAATTAATCAACGACAGCCATTCGTTTATTTACACGAAACGAAAACGAACGATGGAGTAGAGTCATGGAAATCATTGTAACGCTTGACTAGTTCTCATGACTATTATTGTACATAAAAGTTTTTTTTTTCTCTTCTTTCTCTCGTTTCTTTTACGTCAAGAGTCCTTCGAGAAGAACATATATAGTTCGACTTTTTTTCGTCTTCTTCGAATATCAATTTAAAATCGAATGAATGGATACCGACGGTTTTCCTCTAGCAACAATTAGCGAACGAAGTATCATCGATGAAACCGAACGATCAAAACTGCCGAATCGACGGCCTCCACTTCGGCCAGCTGATTCAAACGGCGGAATGGAAAATGGCGACGTTCTAAGAGCAAGTGTTCATTCACCTCAACGATTCGACAATACACCTAGTCTACCCGAACAAAATGAAACGGAATTCGACGCACACGAATATGATAACACGATGTATACATCGTATACAACGGGCAGTATCGGTGAAAATGATATTATTGAAATTCATCAATTTAGTCTCGCAGATATCGATGCTTATTTGGATATTTATTTCGAAACTTTAGATAATCGTTTGAGACGTTACATTGGTAATGACGAACAGATTCAACAATTTCGTGTGGAAACAAAAACTCGAATAAGTAATTCAATCGAAAGTCGATTGATTTCTGTTGTTGATTTGTCTTTTTCGATTCAGCTAACAATCCAAATGCTCGTGAATTTCAAAATGTTCTTCTCGGTAAAATGAACACAGAAGTTGTCGCAGCTGTAACCATGTCATTTCCCGATGAACAACCTACGATCCCCTACGCATTCCAATCGTCTAATCAAAGTATCTGTTCATGTTTCACGTCGATTCACCGTTGGATGGCAAAGAAATCGAATTATATTCCAACGAACGTCGATGAATGTTACATTGAAATGATTGGAGTGAAAGAAGCCTTTCGAAATCACGGCATTGGTGCTGCGATGCTCGAATGTGTCGAGCAATTTGCTCAACAAGCCGGAGCCAAAACATTGACGATTCATACTCCGAATGAACAATTACGAACGTATTTCGAACGTTTCGGATTCAATTTTGAGAATAGAGATTATTCAACATTTTGGAAATGGATCGTCGAACGGCAATCACATGTGAAATTATCGAAAGTTCTCCTAGCCAATGACGGAAATCATGATTTGACTTCGGGAGGTTATGTCAATGAAAATATGGAGGAATAAAAATTCGTTTTGACAAATAGAGAAACAATTTTTCAATAAAAGAAAACCGCATATAGTAAACCTATTTAATTAGCTCTCAAATTTTTCAATTGAATTACCTTGGCTCGACAGGTAATGCAACAGGATATTCTTCACTTGTGCCAATACCAGCCATTTTGGCAACTTCACCAGCCCATGGACCAGCTGCATTGATAAAAAATGAACAATCAATTGGATAAATTTGATTGTCATCCGCTGAAAGTATCTGTGTCAAACAAGAAGAAAAGGAAAAAAACGCATGAATCATTGATAAAAAAAAAGGAAGTACATGATTATTCATTTATTTATTGCTTAACTTACTAATGCTTTATCTAATTGTTTTTCGATTGTACCATCCGCCCAAATTCGTTTCTCTTTATCAAATCCAACTAATTCCGCTAAATAAAAAAAATCTTTCAGCATTCATCGAGAATTTATTTATTTAGCCAAACCATTGAGATACACAACGCCAAGTGACAAAGCTTTCTGTCGAAAAGCATTTAACATCGCCCATGGATCGAGCCAACCCTCGTTCTGAATTCCATAGCATCCGATAGCTATGCCATCGGTGTTCAACCAAGGAAATTTTTCTTTTAACATTTTTGCATTGAGTAATTGCAGTTTAGCTCCTAATGATCTAGTTAATTATCATTAAAAAAAAAGCTAATGAATTAATTTATCAAATTCAATGTCAATGGTTTACGTTTGCGTTCGATAGTTTTCCTCGAATAGACTCACACTTTTCTCACTACCGCAAAGTAAATATCCATTATGACGAAACGAAACAGGTACTGGATCATCGTCTAGACAGAAAAAAACCAAAATCAACTCGAAATAGAATCAATTCTTCGATGATTACCAAGAATCGATAGATGATCACGAATATGCTTGAGAAATTCAGCCGTATAAACTGACATTTGAATATTTTCTTCCTAAAATTTTCCTTTTTCAGGGCAAATAAAAATCAAATAAAGTCCATTTACAAGTGCAAATTGTTGACGTATGCCACCGGCAGATAGAACTGTACTCGACGTAGTATACTAAATCAGATAATTAATAATTAATCAATCAAAATTCGTTTTTCTCTCACATGCCAATCTCGTTCGATAACTGTAACTTTCAAATCGGGCGCGCGTTGTTTTAGAAAATAAGCTATAGCCGAACCTTTGATCGCTCCCTATTCAATCGAACAAATTCGATTCAAACCAATCGAAAGCCTATTTCACCTACGCCAATAATCAAAATATCCGTTTCAATTGGAATGTTTTTTACGCCTGAAAACAAAATCAAAACTCTCATTGACATCGAAACAATGTTGTGTTTTGTTTCTCCTACGCTTCTCTGTTAATCGATGTCGAATATAATCCAGTTCGTTTTTTATTGGCACATCATCAATTCGTTTTATTTCGTGCATAGTCTTTGGATTGATCAACGTAAACGCACGTTTGGGTCGTATTAATTCGGTTGATTGTTTTTGATTTGCAAGAGCTTTCTGTTGATCATTCGTCGTTGTTAACGAATCTTTCGACGACAAACGTCGAATAAATAAATGATTCATCAAAGTCCGTCTCAATTTAAACATCTTCTCGAAATCTATGTAAAAGAAATTCGCTTGTTTTCGTGTTACTTATCAACAGATCACCAAGAAGAAAAAGAAAAGTATACAAAAAAAAAGAAAAAAAGAGAGAATTTAATTATTATGATTATTATTTTTCTTTCTAAAACGTATGTTTTGAAAAGGTTTGAGAAGTTTTGCAGATATGATTTGTTTTCGAATTTTGTCAGGCGATGATTGAGATATTTGATCATCATTCGATGAGCTTCGATCGATCTGATAGTTTTCATTTGGAAGATCGGATATGCCGTCGAATAGCGATCGACTTGTTTTCATCGATGAACTCTCCGGAGATTCACATGAATTAGGTTGACCATTGCTGCTGGAATTGTTACTTATTAAACGTGTGGGATTGGTCGCACGAGTTCTCACATTTGAGTCATAGCCATTGTCACTGTCGAATGGTCGACTAGTTAAACTACTAAAAACAAAAACAAGAAAAGAAAGATTTGATTCTATGAAATGGTTAGCTTTGATTGTTTTTATTTATTCCTAAATTATCAAGCATGTTAATAATATTTTATTCGAAGACAACCGAAGCGTTTTAATGCGCACACGAAATAGTCAGTTTAGGCAGTCCTTTTTATGATTATCAATGAATTTTTGTCTAAAGAAAAAGCCCGATACTCAGTGAAATAGTTGCAATGTGTGTGTTTTATTTTCGTTTTCTTTTTTTAAATGAGAAAGCTACCTGCTCGCTCGATTGACGAGCATCGAATCGCTCGATGTATTAATGAGTTCAGTTGAGATTGTTTTCGAACGAGTGGAAGACTCGAAATTCGTCTTTTCAATCGGTGGATTATTGAGGAAATCATCTCGATCGAGTAATGAAGCAATTCGATTCCAACGTTTCTCGCGTTCTTCATGTTCTTCTTGAGCTTCAGCTAGTTTTTCTCTGCAAAAAAAAACAAACTTACTTTCAAAGAAAAAAATCAACTTTAAGTCAATGTTTTTACTTAGCTGCGTTGATTAGTTCGCTGATATTGTCCATGCAGTCTGTATGAGCGATTCGTACGGCACCGAAAAAGCCTCTCTGCATTTTGGAGATTTTAATCATCTGCAAAGAAGAAACAAGTCTTCGCGAATCAATCAGTTCGACTGACTTGTTCTTTGGCAGTTAACATGGCATTTTCTGCTGATTTTCGTTTGATTTCAAATGCCATTTCTTCGATATGATAGGTGCGTTTGAGTAGGTCAATTAACTCTGATGGCGCTTCATAAGATTGATGTCGAGCATGTTCTTCAGCTTTACGTAAAGCAATACGTAACTAAATTTCACACTGAAAAACAAATCATTCGAAATTATGCTCGTTTACTTGTTCAATTTCTTGAACAGCTGATTGAAGTTGTTTATCGAAATCATTCGTTGTTTCACGACGTTTTCGACATTTATCTGCTTCTTCCTGGGCGAAACAAAGCTCGATTTCATAGTTCAATTTTTGATTTCTATCAATCGACGTACTTTACTCCGTTGTACTTCGATAAACCAGGCATTCAACAAGCCTCGATCGACTTTTGTTTTCGCTTGTAATTCATTTTCCATTGCTTTGACTCTTGAATAGAATAAAATCAAGGGAGAACATATGATTTTTTTCGATCGAATCATTGTTTTTTACTTTCCAGTAACAGCTGCAAGGTCGCCCTCGGCTTGCTGCAGTGTTTCCAATTCTTTCAACATTATATTCATACTTTCTTGAGTTTTTCGGTGACGTATAAACGCGTATAAACAAGCAGCAATGGCGATTAGTAGAGCCGAAATTAAAATCACATCTTTGACATAATTATGAGTTCCTTGAAGAGAAAAAAGTGTCTTAAATTGTTTGTTTTGGGGGCAGAAAATTACGTTGTGGAGGACCGAAAAGAACAACATCAGTGGCTTTGATGATTAATCGACGTTTATGTCGTGGATCACGTACTTGCATAATAGTTGAAAGATACTGTTTTTCATTCACTGCTAATCTAAATCGAGAAGATTTTCAATTGAATCTTTCGAATGATGGAAATCAATTCACCTCGGAATCATTCGACCATCGAGTTGATTTCGACGAAAATATTCAGCATAAATCGGTAGATGAACATAATTGACTAACCAATCGATGACATTATCATTCGTCCAGTTATAAACTTTTCAAGAAAACAAACCGTTCAAACAATAATTCTCAAAAGAAATTGATTTCTACCTGGATTATTCTGCCATTGTGTCCAAAGATCATCGAATGTAATCTGTAGATCAGCCTTTTGAAAACGACGATGTCGAACCGAATCTGTTTTCGATTCTAATTCTTCGTGAATGAACTAAAAACATGTCGATCATGGTGTTTGTTCGTTTCTTCACTCAGATTTGCTCACATCTCGACCTTCGGACGCTTCGATCAGACCGTCTTTATCATCATCCATTTGTTCATGTATTGCTTTTATTGCTTGACGACCGAGTCGTTCTTTATCGGCATCTGTACACAGATTAAAAACACCCGTACAATCTAAATCAGCACGGTCAATCTCTTGTCTTGATGCTAAATTCGAGTTTGTCAACAAACCTGGATCGGGAATATTGTAGGCAACATTATTATTCGACGAAATTATTCGAAAAAGAAGACAAATTCGTATGAAATAAATAAGAAACCGATTCATTTGACAACATCAATCTATAAAATTGATAACGAAAAGAACGAACGAACGAATGAATCAACACATCGACAGGTAAATCTAATCGAAAATGTCAAATAAATACGAAAGGACAAAGAACAAGAAAACGATTTGTTTGTAACTGTAGGTGTTATTTCGCTGTTTTTTTTCTATACGTATTTGTGTATTCTCGAAGCGTTGCAGAGTCTCAACTGACAAAAAGGAAACAAGAAAACAAAATGAAATAATTATACATCGAATTCTATATGTCAGAAAGAAACGATCGGCATAGTACTATGATTGTTCGTTTCTTCGTTTTTTTTTCTGCTAAATGGGGGAGGACAAGAGAAAAAAATATTGTTTTCGCCAGCTGATGGTGCCTATTGTCTTTCATGCGTAGCTGGCATTTTTTCTCTCTCTCTCTCTTTTTTTCGCATTCTATCTCTCTTTTTTTTATATAAATGTAATCAAACACTGACAAATGCACATTTGTTCGTAATGAAAATTTAACTAAATATGAATATCATTTTTTTAAACAGAAACCTTCCCTCGAGCACTAGTAGTTGATCTATTCATTCAATTCAGTGTGATTCATGTACTTGCATTTTACTAGACAATTTCCGGCCAATGATAATTGAGAAGCAGAATGATTTTTTTCCTTATGTGGATTCACATTCTCAACGGCACAATTCATCGAGTTCTGCCTAATGATCGACTGAAAATGTTTATAATTTACAGAATCATTTTGATTTATACACTAGCGCCATCAATTGATTGAATACGATTAAAATATGCCAGATTCTCATTTATCATTGCACTGATTGTATTCGATGTTAATACCGAGAAACAATAAGCATATATCGGCTTTTTGACAGACATGATAAATAGACTCATTAGTTTATTTATCGCGATGGTCGTTGTTATTGAAGCTTGTGAATGTCATCGTTATTGTCAAATGATTCTTTTCGAATCATTTGGTCAATTTAATAACATCTATTTGTTTATCATTGTTTCGAATATCATAGATTTATCGAATAAAAAACCGATATGATTTTCTCCTTTGAAAGTTCCTTTGGATTTGAATTATTCATTCAGAGACGATAACATGCGTCACGTATATTACTTTTTGTGAAATACAATCATAAAATGACTACGTATCTATGAATGTTGGCCTAACAATTTATTGAAAACGTGATTTTGTAATATATTATCGACCTCTAGCTTCATTATTCTCACTTACTTATGAGTTAGCTAAAATTTGTCATTCATTGGCTGCCATTTTAACCTATCGAGTCTGAATATTCGTCGTGTGCTAACTGATGAAGTGAAGTTGGATTGATCGTTCTTTGAAGGAAATATGTCACTGTATGATGATGACGTTTTAGAATCTTCAAAAGATGGAAATACGAATGGTATGTGTGCATAATTTTCTAAAGACACGAAAACTCTATTCGTTAATTAGTTGGAGGTTGGGCAGGATCGATCAAACTGTTGCAAGGATCAATCCATGCGAAGAAATTTCATCAACAACAACAATTAAAAGTAATTAATCAACGGAGAAACAACGAATTTCGATTGCTTTTTTTAATCGTCGGTATAGAAAGATCTTCCGAAAAATGTTGTCGCACCAGTTGCTGATTTACGGAAGAAACGAGCACCAGCATTACCTCGTAATCCAAATACTGAAGTGACATTCAACAGTATCACTGGAAAAGTTCGTTGTTTCGTTTATTTTCTTCGTAAACAAAACAAAATTCAAACTTCGAATCGTTTTAGATGGAAGTACGTGATAGTAATTATCAGCCTCAAGTTGATTTAACTGGTGGTCCACCATCGTCTGTCACAGCTCTCATACAAAATATCACATCGAGTATGTCAGTATTCGGTTATACGGATGAATACGATCCATTGAAACCGAATGATTATGAGAAATTAAAAGAACAGCAAAGACGTGACAAAGATTCCGAACCTCATCGAACTGATGAATCAGAGAAAAAACATAATCTATACGATGATGATGATGACGAAGATGAAGAGGAAAAAGAATATCAGGAAGCACCGAAACGAAAAGGAAATGTTTTTGCACCACCACCATCATTGATTGAAGAAGATAAACGAGCAATGGAATTAAATCAATCGGAGAATCGAGATGATTTCTCAACGAATGCTGACGAAGACATGGAAACTGAAAGTTCAGCACCAACGCCTAGCTTTAGTTCAACCAAGGGGTATTAGTTCATTTCGTGAAAAAAACAAAACGATCTATTTTCATTGAATATAGTGCTGCTGCCGTCGCTAAAATGATGGCAAAAATGGGCTACAGAGAAGGACAAGGTCTTGGCAAATCACAACAAGGAATTAGTTCTGCTTTGATGGTAGAAAAAACGAGTAAACGTGGTGGAAAAATCATTCTAGAAAAAGAACCAACTGCCAAAGGTACAATTTCTTATTTGAGTATTCTCATTGATTTGTTATTTGTAGAGAGTATGCCACCACCACCATCAATGATGTTTGCACCTCCAGCTCCTCCGCCTGTTGCACCGAAAGCGGACTCAGGAGTCAATCTTGCAGATGTACTCAAAGGAGCAACGAAAGTCGTTCTACTCAAAGTAAACTGTCAAATACATGTTCTCTTGTATTTTCATCGTTGATTTTAAAGAATATGGTTGGTCCTGGTGAAGTCGATGATCTACTCGACAGTAAATCGAATCAGTTTTATTTTCGTTGTCTTCTCATTCTTACGATTGATTCACTAGGCGAAACAAAGGAAGAATGTCAAAAATATGGTGAAGTAGAAAAATGTCTTATTTATGAAGTATGTCTATCAATGAAAGCATAAGACAAACAAAAACATCTCGTATGAATTTAGATTCCTGATACTGCCGAAGACGAAGCTGTTCGAATATTTGTCGAATTCAAACGAGTTGAATCAGCGATAAAAGGTATATTTTTAATTGAATCGGTTAAAGTCAGTAGGTTCCGTGTTCGAATCTTCATCGAAGAAGATGATGATCTTTGCTATGATGATGTAAATGATAGGTATGATCAAACTGATTCAATATCATAGAGCCAAATACTATTAATCTGAGCAAAGATAAACAAGAAACAAATCGATTGTTTAAATAAAATCAATAATTTTCTTTTGATTTTAGCGGTTGTCGATATGAACGGACGGTATTTTGCTGGACGTGTTGTCAAAGCGAAATTCTATGATTTCGATAAATTTCAACAATTTGATTTAGCAGATGATTCTTGATGAATATTGTACAATTGATTATAAATAAAGGTTTTTTTTCTCTCTCTCTTCTTTTCAGATTATGTCTGAGGACGAATTAAATAACGAAGTCTTTGCGTTAGATGACGATGAAAACAATCGAGAACCGACGTGGATCAATGAATTGCGGTTAGCTTTAGAACGTGGTTGTGATCTAGGTTCGATTCGAAACATCGGCAAATGTCGACCGTTGACAAACGATCTTCGGTTAGCTGTTTGGAAAGTGAGCAGAAGAATTTGTTTTTGTTGACTTTAGTCAAAATTTCGTTGGTAGATTTGTTTGGATATTAGTGAAACGAATGATTATGTCGATAGTGATGTTTTCGATCTACAGGAACAGAATATAATCCGTGAAGATGTTCTACGATTAATTCGTAAGAAGAAAAATTAGTTTATTTCGAAATGAATTTAGTTATTTGAAGGTACGTCGGCTATCAATCAAGATCTAGCAGCTTCGAAAATGAGCGATGCCGAAGCAGTTCTGACTTTTTATTGTAAAAAAACGTAAACTTTCGACGATCAAACACAAAAGAAACGATTGACATCAATAGATTTTCTATTTTCTTAGTAACGAAAGTTATGAAAAAGGAAACGGTTGGATTGATATTTTAAAACCATTGATCACTCTTGATTACAAAGATCGAGCTGAACTCTACGGTTTATTTGTCACCATACGCAATCGATACATTCCTCGGTAGACACAAATTCTTGTTTTTGCTTCCTAAAACTCTTCGTTATTTGCAGTTATTGCGAAGCTGACGGCATGCCGTACCATCTATTTCGACTGTTGTTACTTTATCACGATCCGGAATTGTGCAGTTTTTTCGACACGAGAAAACTGAGTCCCGATTTGTATGCACATGCTTGGATTCGAAGTTTATATGCAGGCATATGTTCATCGGACGTTATACTTCAACTTTGGGACGGATATTTCCAACAAGCGGATCAATTCTTTGTGTTTTTCCTTGCACTTGTTTTACTGATGTTTGCAAAGTAATGCAAAAGTTGGATTTAGAAAAAATGAAACTGTTTTTTGTTGTTGTTCGTAGAGATCAAGTGTTAGGCATGGGAGATAACAATAAAACGGCAATTATTGGTAATGAAATTTGAAATGATGATTTCGATTGTTTTGTTTTTGTTTTGGGAATAGAATTTCTTTCGAACGCTCCGGCGAATTTAACTGTAGGAGATTTAGAAGATTTTTGTACATTAGCAAATCATTATGCGTCGACGACGCCTCAATCGTTTCGAAAAGTAGAAATCGATTGAATGAAATTATTTGTTTGTAATTAAATATTGAGTTTTCAAGGAATTTTATTCGTGTTTATTCAATGAAACTGACCGATCAGTCTCTCAAAAAGCGTATTCGATCTATCAAGCATTGTGTTTACCTGTTTCAGTTCAAGAATTACTTCAAGCGAACCAATTAGGCGGAGTAAATCGATTGACTCTCGCGTCTTTTTTTCTTCATCTTCTCATTCGGAATTTTAGACAGCAGGCGTCAGATATTTTATAGTTGATTGTCGACCAGCTGATCAATACAATTCGAAACATCTTTATACAGCCTTTCATTTGGATGCAAATCTCGTAGGAGATCTTTTTTTACGAGAAAGAAAGAGAAAATAAAAATGTTGATATGTTCGATAGTTTTTGGAAGATCCAAAGGAATTCGCCGGAACTGTTGACGCACTTTTAGCAACTCAAAAACAGGCGATTGAAGCAGGTAGAGAAAACCGATTTCAAGAATAAAACGACATATTCGAATTTTAGGCTCGACAGCCGGAGGTGAACATTTATGTTTCATGGGCTCCGGTCGTGAAGAAGAAGATAAATACGTCCGAATGGTCGTTGCTCATTTCCTTCAAAGAAATACGAAATATGTTAGCATAGCTTTAGGCGGTTATCGAGGTAGAGAAACCTCTTGTTTTCTGTTTTTTTTTCGTGTCTATGTTTGCTTCGAAAATAGTCCTAGCGAAAGCAATCGAAGATCCATCGATGATTACAAAAGCGAAGACAAATCCACCGACATCGCCGTCATTCGATGCGCTTTCAATTGGCTCGGCAATCAAACAAAATCTCGCCGAGAAACTGCCCGTGATTAACACTCAAGTAAAAGGAAAAGTTTACTTTCCAAATTAAAAATATTCAATCCATCGGATTTTTCAGACAACATCATTTTTGAACATGATTTCAAGTGCCGTGAAAAGCAAATCGCTTGAAGTTAAAGATAAAGTCAAAGACTATATCGCACATTCCACTATCAATGAATCGACAAGTGCAATTCCAAAGTAAATTGAATTCGATAGGTTCATTTCGAAGTTCATTTGTTTATTCAATAGACATGTGAGTAAACAAGACAAAGTCGATAAACTCTATCGACAACCGAATCAAAAATCAGTTTTTTCACTCGATGGCGACGATGATGACGATGGTAAACGGCTTCATTCTCATGACTAACTCGCATTTTTGCTTTATTCAGAAGCAACATTCTCATCGAAACAATCCGATGCTCCCGAACTCGTCGATATCGAATCTTGGTTTCTTCGAGGCGATATTTTGCATCGATACGAATGCGAACATATCGATGAACACAATCGAACACATCCAAGTCTTTTACTTGTTTCAGCAACACATTTATACATCCTACGAAAACTACCCGAACATAAAACTATGGCGAATCTTGTTTCTCGTCGTTTATTAGAAACAATCACGAAAATCACAAGTAAAAAGAACTTTCCCGAAATTATTACGTTTCGATATGGAAAACCATCGGACCAAGACGATGAGCCCGTCGTTACGACAACGAAAAACAAAATCAAAACCAAACCGAAACTTCCAATCGATTGTGATAAAGTCTATCTACCCGATGCTGGCGACGCAACAAAGAATGTCAAAATTCTCATTATGAAAGCCTTGCATATGCTCGACGAGCCAACCGATTCGAACAATTGAACTGTTCTCGTTGTTTTCTTTTTCTTTTTAATGTTTATCTTTGCGTTTAACCAATTGAATCTCTAATCCGATGTTTTTATTCTTAGAACGAACAGTCGTATATTTATATTGAGCAACAGTTTTTTTTTTATTTAGCGAAAAAAAGATAAATAAAGAGAGATTGAATAGCATTAATTTGTTTTCGATGAATTGATCAGATCATCGCGATTCAACAGACAGGCAATTCGATTCCAACGTTGTTCACGTTCTTCGAATTGATGTTGTAATTTTACTAATTGTTCTCTGAAGAAGAAAAAAATTTCGATATCAAATCGATTTCTTTCGAGTCAAAATCGTACTTAGCTCTATTGATTAATTCACCAGCATTTTCCATGTAATTCATATGAGCTATTCGAACAGCACCGAGAAAACCTTTACGCATTTTCGACAGTTTATTAACCTAAAATGAAAAGAAAAACTTCTTCGAAATTTCTCTTTTCAAAGATTACGTGATCTTTAGCAGTGAGAAAAGCACTTTCAGCTAGTTTTCTTTTCATATCGAAATCAATTTCTTCGATTTGATATGTTCGTTTTAATAGATCGATTAATTCATTCGGTGGGTTATTCGATTGCTGACGAACATGTTCTTCGGCTTGTTGAACTGCGTTTTTCAACTAGAAAAAAAATCATTTTTCTTCGTTTTTTTTTTCATTCGAATTTTACTTGATCGATTTCTTGTACAGCTAAACTCAATTGTTTCTCGTGATCAATCGTCGAATCACGACGCAAACGAAAGCGATTAGCTTCGGCCTAAAACAAAATCCTATCAACTTCAAAAATTTATTTCTATTCGAACTTTTGATAGTTGCATGTCGCTTAGCCATCTGTGAATCAATTCTTTTCCAACATGAAGTTTACCGTTCATCAACATCATCCTTCGCACGAAACAAACATTTAATAAGAATAAAAAGACAACAAATTATCCAGACTTTCGACTGGTTGGCAAAATATTATTCTCTGCTTTTTGTAGAATTTCAAACTCTTTCAACATTAAATTCATGTTGTCTTGAATTTGATATTGACGATAAAATCCATAGATACATCCGAATAGCGAAATAATTAACAAAGAAATAAGAAGAATATTTTTCGTATGATTCTCATATTCTAAAATATTCCAACTGTTGAAAGAGACAAATCAATTCGAAAACCGTACGTTCATGTGGTCCGAAGAGAACGATATCCGTTGATTTGATAATCAATCGTTGTTTATCACGAATATCTCGAATATGCATGATCATTGATATGTAATGTTTCTCATTTGCTGCCAATCTAAACGAAAATACATGTCGAATAAAAACTTGAATTTGAAAGCTGACCTCGGAATCATTTGACCATCGATTTGATTTCGTCGGAAATTATCAGCGTATTGAGGTAGACGAACGTCGTTTACTAGCCAGTCAATGACATTATCATTCGTCCAATTGTAAACTGCAAATAAACCGAAAAGAAAATACTATTGAAATCGATGAATGACAAAAACAAACAAACCAGCATTGTGTGTCCATTGATCCCAAAGATCATCGAACGTGATATGCAGACTAATATTTTGAAAATGTCGATGTCGTTTCGGATCGTTTTCAGTTTCGAGTTTATGTTGAATGAACTAGAATAAATTTTGATCAAAATCAAAGTAAAACATACGAAGTATCGATTGATTTACATCGCTACTCTCCGATATTTCGATTAATCCATCTTTATCATCATCGATCTGCTGATGAAGATATTGAATCGCTTGTTTACCAAGACGTTCTTTGTCACTGTCTGTACATAAATTAAAAACTCCTGTACAATCTAAATCGAATTTCGAAAAAGGAAAGTTTATCGAATTGAATGAAAACTCGTTGAGTCAACCTGGATCAGGAATGTTGTAATGACGTGGAAGATTTGATTGAATTAATTGAGAATAATATGCGATAAGAAGGATAAAAATTGTGATAAGAGCTGCTAAATATTCATTTGAAATGAATGAACCTCGAAAAAATATAAATCGATTTAATTTCAATTTGATTTCGATTAGTTCGAACTTACTCATCTTTTCGTTTAAAACAGAAAAATGTCTTCTTCTTCTTCGTTTTTCTATTCTAGTTTCTGATTCATTCGTTCTCTGTTTGATAGACCAATCGAAAATTCAAAAACAGTTTGTCAATTTCATTTAAACAGAGCGCTAGTTATAAATATTTAGTTTATTATTATTATGCATAGAAAACATTGCACAAATGTGCCATTTTCCGGTTATGCCTTATTAAGCAGAACATTTACAATGAAGAAATATGTCTTCTTTTACTGAAAGAGATTTCGTTTTGTCCGTATCGAATGATGAATGACGCGTTCGTATGTCGATTGCATGAATCGAAACGTTTTTTTTCTTCTTCTCTTCTTTATAGATGACAAATATATTTAGCCTGTCGTTTTATATATTTAAATATAGTATTTGAGTATAAACTGAAGATGATAAATCGGAGATGACAAGAGCATCTTTCGAATGAACGTAAAAAACCCTAGGTTAATGTTACTTATCGTTATATTGACTCGAAAGAATAAAAAAAAGAGAGAAAGGGAGAGAAGAGGAGAGAGAAAAAAATAGCTCGACACGCTTACTGTTCACATACACGATAAAGCAAAATTACATATCTATTCATGGATTGACGATAGGGGCAGGCTATCGTTCATTAAATAGGCTATGTAAAGAAGAAGTTTGTCACCTTTTATCGAACATATACATATCACGGTTCAGTGATTAGTTGTTTAAATGATGAATGTTGCGTATATATCTATTTATATTAGTACATTTGTGCGTGTGAGAAATACGTATTGAAAGTTATATTATACGCACGTCATATTTCTTCATAAGAGAAGGAGAAATTCTTTGAAAAATGTCCTTACTTCATGATCCAACTATTCAACGTATTCTCGATGAAGTTAATCGAGCAGCAACAGGCGGTGTTTTAGGTACGGCTGGAAATTATATTTCGGATTCGATGAATGCAAAAAATGATTTTCTTGCTGACGCACAAAAACAACAACAACAACAGCAGCAGCAGCAGCAGCAAGAAATGCCGCTCTTTTATCCAACACCCGATATGTTCGATATGAACGGCATGACAACTTATGATCAAAATATGGAGTTTTGCTCTCTTCAAACATCTGATCCTATTGCAACACCAACAAATTTTGATCTCTACTCAACGGGTTTCTATGATTCAGTTTCTCAAAATCTACTTTCACCTTATGATGTTTACAAAAATCATACAAATATGAATAATAATAACAATCAATATGTTCGTCCAACATCGGTTGTTTCATCGACAAACAACGACATCTTATTAGATCAGCATCGACATGACGAATATCCCACTATTCCACCGCAAATGAATTCAGCCGTGCCTAATCTTGGTCTCAATCTCCGTTCAACTCCAACCTTACCACCCGATTCAACACCAGTTCATTTCGATGATAATAGCGAACCAATTCTTCCCAATGAACAACCAACAAATACAGCAACAGCAACGATGGATTTTTTAGTTGATAAAGATGATAATCAATCGTTACCAACGAATGATAATGATGAAATCAATCCGCCTGAACATATATCATCGGCAGGTCGAATTTTCTACGATCCAAATCCGCAAATCGTTCAACGAAAAGGCTCGAATTCAGTAACATATAAACAAAATATTATCGTTCGTTTTCTTCAACCACCAGCCATTCCGAATGCAGGTCCATTGGTTATCAAAGAAGTAATCTTGTAATTTCTTTCATTTTTTTTTCTTTTATGAATTTATTTTAAGATTAAATCACAATCTCAACCAGCACTACCTCCACTTGTTATAAAACGTAATCGAAAAATATGTAAAACCGATATCTATTATCTTCGTTGTTTCATTTCAGAACGTCCATCTCCACCTAAAACTCCGCCACCACTCATTATCCGAGAAAGACCACCTCCAATTCCGGCGTGTCTCGCAACGAAAGTCATAACTCGGTAGTCGACTCTTGTTTTTCACGTTGATTTTATCTTGCAAAATCTATGTCTAGACATCTTCCACCAGATCCAGCTCCACCTCGAGCGGTCATCATCGAACGTTTGCCTCCGTTACCTCCTAAACCACGTGATATCATCATCGAACGTTGGCTACCTTATGAAGTCATCAATGAAAAACGTAAAGTTGTCATTGAACGCGTTCAAAATTCGGCCAAAGAACCCGCTCAACCGAAGAATATTATCATAACGTTTGTTATTTCTTTTGTGTTTTTTTTGTCTTCCTAACGTTCGATCGAATAGATACGAGCCCGTTCATGCCAAAGTTGAACGTTATTTTCAGAAACAAAACGTGACTCGTGAAGATCCTCAAGCGTATGTCAATCGTTTTGGCGAGCAATTATGCGACTCAACAGCAGTCATTGAACAAGCTCGTGCTGCAGGTGTTCTCGAAGACCTCGTATGAAACCAAAATAGTCTTTTTCGCCCCTATTCACCTTATAATCGATGAGTAATTTTAGAATCCACCAGCGCAATATCTTCGTTCGAGTACAAATAACATTGCAATAGGAACGGACTACGACATGCCAACAGCGATGAATTCAATTTCAGTTGACTCTCCTCGAGAAATTATTGATGAGGATAAACAAGATATCGTTCCTCCGGAAGATGATGTTTTAGTCGAAGAAAATGTCACACCGTTTTATATGAATTCAGGCGAAGATCTTCAACAAACATTTCGACGATTAGGCATCGACGTGCCGGAAAATATGGTTAACGAGCATAATTTTTGAAATATTCAAATTTTCGATTAATCGTTTCGTTCTCTCTCTCTTACTTTCTTTTTCAAGTAGAAAAAAAATAACTGAAAAATTTTGTTTTATCCTTTTTTTTTGTCCTGTTCTTGTGTTTATAAATAAATAAATAAAAGAAATCTCAAAACAAAAACCATTCGAATGTTCCTTTCGTGGTTTTCAATTACCAACCACTGGCATAGATCGTTTGACGCGGTGCAGGTGCATAACTTTGCGTTTGATATTGCGAATACATTGGAGGTGTATTAAATGATGGTCGTTGTTGTTGGCTAAAACAAAATCAAATGAGAAGTCATCGAAAATCAAATTGAATTACTTTCGAATTTGTTGATTGCCGAAATTGATTTGTGGAGAATATGATCGTTGTTGTTGTGGTGACGGATAATAGATTTGATTCGATGGATATGTATTTTGTTGAAAAGTTCGCTGGATTGGTTTTAATGGTTGTTCGAATGCGCTCGATTCAGAATAATCTTGAAGATCTTCAATAGGAATCTCGATTTTTCGTGAACCTGTTGGTCGCATGTCGATATCTTGTTGTTGAAAATATGAATAACCACCGCCATAACTATCGACAATATCCGGGTCTTGTGAACTTGCCCATTGTTTTGATATCGAACCTATAAAAAAAACGAAGAATTTCGAATGTTTTTTGTTTTCATGTATAAATCGTGTAACACGGATTTTACTAGTCAATGGTAACGAAAGGCACACACCAATCAAAGCAATCGATAAAAGTACCTAGAGAAAAGAAAACATAATCATCAGTCACCTGAAGTAATTAACTGCTTTTTTTAGACTTAGACGAAACCTACTCGATACATGTTATCGAATGTTATTTAACTATCGGCGTCTTCTTGTTTTTACGAAATGACGAACAAACAAGAATATATCTTCAATCGAACGAAGAATTTCTTTATTTACGTTCGACGAGATCGATGTGCATATTCGTTTGAAAAATAAAATCCAGGGTACATTACGATATACGAACCCATCGATCCAATACAAAAGAAGAAAAAGAAATCTTTGGAATTATTTTTCGGTACTCTTAAGTTCACCGTATGCATGTTCCTTTTGTTGTCGTTGGAGGACGTTCATTAAGCAAGATTTTACTATAATAATAATCTTTTCGAGAAGGAAACACTCAGTATCTACTTGAAACAAATATATGAAAATAAACTACGGGTACTTATTGTCTATTGCACGCCTTCACAAATGCAGTTTACTCATTTATGTTAATGTTTATGCGGCAATAGATCATCTTCGATTCCCATGAAAGATTGAATGTAGGCCGTACATTAGTTATTTGTTGGCTAATAAAATTGAAGAGCAAATGCTTAATGATTGTTGATAATCTACTTTTAGTTTTTTGTTTCAATTGCACTTTGAAGACAAATATTTCTACCCGCTAAATGCTTCTTCGGCCTGTCTACTCCAAATAGCGGAAGTCAACAAATTATTAATTTCAATCAGAACAGAAAAAAAACTAAATCATTTATTTTTCTTGAAAATAAAAACAAAAACGAAAATGAGGTTTAAAGACATACATATACACACATCACAAATGCATCGGTGTAGATGGATGTAAACGAAAACAGACTGTGAGAGAGCGAGAGAGAACAAAATAAACATCTAAGTTAATCGTTGACACGATGAAAATAGAATTTTTGTAAATGCTTTTCGAAATTCCAAATTAAAAATTGTATAAATAATTGGATTCAAAAATGAATTTATGTAGCCTAACCAAACACATAATGCAAGAGTAAAATCGTTGACAAGAAATCTATCGGATTTATTTAAGAGTTTAACAATAGCATTGACGATATTATTGAGCACGAAAAATGGTAACCAACACACAAGAAAACAAACTAAAAAAAAGAAAAAGAAAACATAGAATTTTATTTTTATGTCAAAAGGTCAACGTTCGATCTCGTTAATGTATTTTTTTTTTGTTTTCCGGTAACAAGATAATTTTAGAATTATGCATAAAAAAAGAATAATGAAATTAATACAAGAGAAGGCGTTAGCTAATCGTCTTTTGTATTGTTCCTACGCGAACGCTTTATATGCGTGCATATTATGAAGCATAGGTAATATTTTAATTGATTAATAATTCTTTTTGTTACTATTCAAAGGATTAAAAATAGAGAAAGTATTGTTGAAGTTATTTTCATAGGATTTATCTTGACATTAAAATTCTTGTCCTTCCGTTTCTCTTCACTTGATGAATTCATTAACTTACTTAAAACGATGATTAACGTTTGTGTAGCTTTACGTTCTTTTTTCATTCGTGAATAGGCTTTTCGTTTAGCTAGTTTAACATTATTTGCAGTTGTTTTAACAGCTGCTGTGACAGCTGAAGCATCGGATTGACTTTTTGATTTCAAACGTGTTTTCGAACGTTTCGATGAGACATGAGCAGGAACTTGATCATCTGTTTGTGAGCTACAACTTTTCGTTTTATTCATTGTAACAACTTCGATTTGTTTATCACCATTTGCTTGATGGTTGAATTGAATGCTTTCATCTAGTGATTCATCATCATTAATTTGCTCATTCGATAAAGACAATTGTGTATCCGGTTGAAAACAAAGACTTGGTAGGACAGGAGTTGTTAGTTTTAACATGAGACTATTTCGTTGTGTATCAAGTGTACGTATTTGTGTGTTATCGTGAATATCATTGGGAAATGTCAGTGAAGTTTGTTCGCCTCCACCAGAAAGAGGATTGACAACTGATTGTCGTTCGTTGTAATACGATGTTATTAATGTATCAGCATTCGTTCGATGTTGAGCAGCGGCTGATTCAATGATCGCTTTGGGTCGCCATTGTCTACGATTTTTTCGTGCTTGAGTCATAATTACCACGAATATACGATAGTAAATGGCAAATATAATAATGCATGGAATGAAAAATGAACCGAGAGATGAAAATATAAGAAATTTATTATTAAAAAATGCACATTGTTGAGGATCACGTGGATAATCCGGTACATCGGATTTATTAACACCACTAAATAAATAAACGTACTTATAGAGATAAAAGAAAACGGCAACAACGATAAAAAAAAAAATATCGATTTCTTACCTGACAATAGGCAGAGCAATAAAAAATGATATTAACCAAACAATAACAATCATTATAGCAACACGTTTCGGATTCTTATGTCGAGCATATTTCAACGGTTTAGTTACGGCTATATAACTGAAAACAAAAAGGATTTATTTCCTATGATTATTAGACTTTTTTCTACCGATCAATAGCAATTGCAACCTGAAGAAAAGAAAAACATAATCAAATTTTGATTTATTCGATCTTTGTTTTTGTTTGTCTTACTAAATTTAATATCGATGCTGTACATGCCATACAATCGGAAGCAACCCAAAAATCACATAAACGTTCGGATAATCTCCATACACGATTGTACTAAAAAAGCAAAATAATCAACATTTCTTTTTTTTTTGATTCACGTCGATCAGATTTGCTCTAAAAGTTTCTACGTGCTCATATTTCCGTCTGTCTGATTAATAAATGAATCATTAGTCTATCCGAAATTTTCCTACTCACTTCAAGATAAATAGCAAATGGCATAACAATAGCCGCAACAGCGATATCAGATATAGCAAGTGAAACAACGAAATAATTTGTTATCGTATGCAAAGATTTCTCTCGATAGACACTAATAACAACAAGTATATTGCCAAATATCGTAAATAAAGGAAAAATAATTAATATAAATGCCCAATAATTAACAATGTTAGTTTGGTCAGATGTTGATTCATGATTGACAAGTGATGATACGGATAGAATTGGATTATCGAAATGATGAATGGTTGGATTGTTATCTTGAGGGATTTCATGTGTATTCGAATTGTAGAGTAACGATGATGGTGGTGGAATAAGAATTAAATTCCACGAGCCAGTATCGTTGGATATTTGTTGCATATTGTCGACAATTGATAATCGAGAATTGAGAGCTTGTACGGATTGGATATAGTTTGTCTTGTTTGTAAATAGGAAATAGAAGAATAATAAGAAGTAGAAGAACACGGTGTCAGCAATGTTAATTGTGTTCGAAGTTTCAAATGACTTGTCGAAAGCATCAACCTCTGATTGATTCTTTCGCCATGATGTAGCATGTCTCATTTTGGGACGATCATGCGTGAGAAACAAACGTCGTTGGCTCGACGTAGGAAGAAGAAAAAGATGAGTAGAATCTGTCGTTAAAATAGACAAACCGAGAACGAGAGAAAGAATGCGAGACGAAGAAGGAGAGAGAGAGACAGAGAGAAAAAGAAAGAGCGAGTAAGAAGAAAAAAACTGATGAAGTAAGTTCGTCTAATCTTCAATTATTATTACCGTTCCATTCGGTTAATGTTTCTACTTCTTTTGTTTTAACAATGCTAATGTGATACATTTTTGCCTTGTTTATATCTAAGATTTGACGACGTATTCTAATCAGCATTGTTTACTGATTTCATCAGAAAATCTAGAATAAAACAAGGAGAGAGAGAGAGAAAAAAGTAATGTTATTATTAATGAAAAAGAAAAACAAGGGAAAAATACTCGACGAAAGTCATTTTTTCTTCTTCATCGAATTCTCATTTACCTAATATAAATAAATGATAATCTTTTTTTTCTCCTTTGTTGCTTCGAGTTATATCGATTTCGAATGAAGAAAATAAATAAAACAAATAAGATGATCGAGTCATTTACAATGATTATCTACGATTGATATATTATACAAATTGAAAATTTACTTTTTGTCGAAGAAAAGTTAATTGTTTTCGTTGTCTGCGCGAGTGGGGGGATGTTCGTATACGTGAAAAATTGATGATACTGTTATGAAAAAACCATAGAGATTAAGATTAATCGATTTTGGACACGTAATGAGGGAAAACTTTTTTTTTCAAAATAAAAAAATCTTCATAATTAACCATCGAATCGTTTTATGTGCGTATGTATGCGCGTATATAAGAAACTGGATTGTTTATTTTACTAATTCGATATAAGACATGAGTGATGACATTTGTTTCCTGTTTATCATGAGACTCGTAATAGGTTTTTGTCTTGTGCGTAGGCAAATCTATATGTACAAAAATTGATTTTCTTTCGTTTATGTAAAAGAAATGTAATACAATCGACAATTGTTATTTTTCAATCATATCAATGTCTGATTAAAGAACAAGAATGTTTTTCCCTCTGTCTCTCTCTCTCTCTCTAGTCAATTCACTATCATAACTTAACTAATGATATTCTCAAATAAATAAACAAGTTCTTCTCGACAGGACATCGATCTCATTTTTGACAACTACGATGTGTTTTCTCGGGGAATGACAACAACGTTTAACATAGATTAATAATCACGAGAAGATAAATCAAATATTAATAGTTATCATTGTTATTAACATATTCATCTTCGAATAGAGTCGATCGACATAACAAACGTACCTTCAATATGAATAAATGTGTTCGAGTACTTTCTTGTCGTTGACTTGTGTTCTACTTACGTTAATGAGTAACTATTTCTAAAGTTTTTACGGTGTTTTTTTTTAAGAAGAACAAAAGGAAGAAGAAATCTAAATGAGAAGACTTATACCAACAGTATTTTTATATAACAAAAGCGCTGTCAATCGTGAACAGATGTTAATATAGTAGAATGTCGGTTCTTTTCATTTTACAATCTAAGCTAATAGCTAAATAAACACTTAAAAATAGAAGAAGTCAAACAAAGGAAAAACATAATGGAAATCCATCGTATGCGAACTCGTAGTTCACAAATACGTGCGTATTCAATGAAAGGTCGATAGTCACGTATGATAGATTGATTCAATTAGGTTAATATTTGTCTCTTCTGTACATGTTCATTTTTGTTTAGTAGTTTTTGAAAAAAAAACACAAGACAAACAAGAAAACTCAGACATATATGAACTATTAAATATACTTGAATGCTTTTTAGTTAATATAGTTCATATTCTAGAACAGCAGAAAGACGAGAATATTGTTATATTTATGTTTATAAAAGGAAGAAGTTAGGCGGCAATGGGATTGTAATATAATTAGTATGAAAATTCCAGGACAGTCAATAATTTGATGGCAAGTTCTTTTTTACAACAGCAGCAGTAGCACAAGTGAAAAGAGCGACAGTTCTTCAATCGTTTACATACTATCGATCGACTTCGATAGTTGTACTTGGAATCAAGAGAGCGTATTTGTAATATTCCGAAGAGAAAAAACCAACGCAAACGAGTGGGCAAAGACAGCACGCTCATTGAAATATATTTTCTTTTTGTTTCTATTTGATTCACTGTAAAAAAACAAGCACAGATACTAAACAATTATAAAATCGAAAACTAATGAATAGAAAACCTTTTCATCACTACTAAATTGATAATATAAAACTCGTCAAACAAGATTGTCTTCCATTCATACGCCTACTGTTTTTCTTGGGCAATATTTTTATCTTCATCGTCATCATCATCATTGATGATGGCATGTCTAATTATAGCGAGTCAGACAACGGCATTTTCTTAGATAAAAATAACTAGTCAAGAAGCGCACTTCAATGAAAAACTTATGCATTGGCAATAAATAATGAAGATACAACTTGTCTCCGCCCATCATGACAACTTTTCTTTCTTTTCGTTGATGTCTAAGTGTTTTACTATCATTATTCTCTTTCTTGATTATTTCTTTTTTGTATTTCCTTTTGCTAGTTGATGTTTACTGTTCCACCCAAATCTCCAGATGAGTACTATCAATAAATAAATTCTCTATAAAGTGCTTGTTGTCACATCAGATCACTTGTTATTCTATTAACATGTCAAAAAACAAATCCAATTTATTCGAAAATAGAAAACACAAACATATTTATCAATAAACAACAAAATCATTTTTAATCGAAAATGAAACTATCGATTGATGAAATCGTCTTTGTTTACTATTGAATAATTAAGATTAACTCCACTAAATCTTGATTTATAAAATCGATACTCAAGTGTACTTCGATGTCATTCTTTTGTTCATCGACTTGATAAACTTATTATTTCGGGTAGAATTTAAGTAGCTATTGACTGTAATCATTGACACGAGAAAGAAAAACACATCAATCATCTTTTATTCTATTCATTTCCTTTCTCACTTTTTTATTCGTATCCTTCCTTTGTTTTTTTAGTTAGAGATTCCTCTTCTGTCTTTTCTCTCTTGCTATCTCTCGAGAAAAACAATTCACCTTGTTCCGGAATGACTTTTATTTACATATAATCGACTAAAATAAAGAAAACGTTTCGCCGAAATTAACTTCATTGACCTTGATTCCTCTATTTTTGCTTTACATCTAATTAACATTTTCTTCATTCTAGTTAGAAAACTATTTCAGTTCGATCTGAATACTTTACTTTTTTTTTGGAATGACTTTCTAAAAAAAGAACATTTGCTATTATTAGTAAGTTTAATGGATTCAATAAAATACGCAGAAAACAATAAACTAACGAGCTAAAAATATTTTTGTTCTACCTCGTTGTGTTAATCTCATCATATGCAATTCGCAAATAAAGAGAGAAGAATTTTCTATTGCTGACGTTTTTTGCTATGTTTTCATTGATTGATTCCCCCTGGGCAATTTTTTCATGCTCAATTTATCTATTATTCACTTTAGATAAAAGTGCCTTTCGTAAAAGAAATTTACTGTATTAGCCTTTCTTTATCAAAAAACAAAGTCAGTAACAATAAATTCGAATCTTTTATTTGATTAATTAAGAGAAGAAAGCAGAATAAAAAACAGAACGAAAGTTTATGTATTTTATTGTTGGTATTTAATATTCATCTTGTTGATCATCGTTATCACCTTCAATCGTATCGAAGCCAACTTCTTCATAATCTTTTTCCAAAGCAGCAAGATCTTCTCGAGCTTCAATAAATTCTCCTTCTTCCATTCCTTCGCCAACGTACCAATGAACAAACGCACGTTTCGTATAAAGCAAATCGAATTTATGATCAAGACGTGCCCATGCTTCGGCTATAGCCGTTGTATTCGAAAGCATGCAGACAGCTCGTGGTACCGGTGCCATATCACTGCCGGGCACGACACTTGTCGGCTGATAATTGATGCCAACTTTGAATCCAGTTGGACACCAATCGACAAATTGTATCGATCGTTTTGTTTTGATGATTGATACGGCTCGATTGACGTCTTGAGGAACGACATCACCTCGAAAAAGTAGACAGCATGCCATATATTTTCCTATAGACACAAAAAAAACCAACGAGACGACCTTATTTGAGGACAAAAACTTGAGGGGTGTGCGAACCTTGTCGTGGATCACATTTAACCATTTGGCTCGACGGATCAAATACCGCATTCGTGATTTCATTAACGGATAGTTGTTCATGCATCGCTTTTTCCGCTAGACAAAAACAAATCAAAGATAAAAATCAAATACAAAGAACAATTTTCCGCACCACTAATAATCGGAGCGTACGTTGCCAATGGAAAATGAATACGCGGATATGGAACAAGATTTGTTTGAAATTCGTTGAGATCAACATTGAGTGCACCTTCGAATCGTAACGACGCCGTTATTGATGAGACAATTTGCGCTATAAGACGATTGAGATTCGCGTAGGACGGCCGTTCAATGTCTAAATTTCGTCGACAAATATCGTAAACAGCTTCATTATCGACCATAAAAGCACAATGTGAATGTTCTAAGGTCGTGTGAGTTGTTAATATGGAATTGTATGGTTCGACAACAGCTGTGGATATTTGAGGAGCAGGATAAACTGCGAATTCGAGTTTCGATTTTTTGCCATATTCGAGAGAAAGTCTTTCCATGAGTAACGATGTAAAACCACTGCCTGTTCCACCTGAAACAAAAATAATGAATTTTATTTTCAAACAAAAAAGAAGACGAAGAAGAAAACCAACCGCCAAATGAATGGAAAATTAAAAAACCTTGTAAACCATCGCCTATTGAAGAAAAAAAAACGCATAAATTCTCTGATGAATGTTTTAGTTTTACATTGATCGGATAGTTTTCGTAGACGGTCAAGTACGAGATCGATTATTTGTTTGCCAATTGTATAATGACCTCGAGCGTAATTATTCGCTGCATCTTCTTTATCAGATATTAATTGTTCGGGATGATCTATTCGAGAAAGTTTGTTTGTTTTTGTTTTAAAGATTTATTTAAAATCAAATAACATACAAAGTGATTTATAAGGTCCTGATCGAATGACATCGATGACTGATTCTTCCAAATCGACGAAAACTGCTCGTGGAACATACCGATTGCCCGTATGATGAAAAAACGTATCGAACGAATCGTTTTTATCATTTTTGCCTCGTTTGATCATTTGTCCATCGGAATCAATTCCATGTTCGAGACAATATCTAATTTCATACGAAGAAAATATTCATCAAACAATTCGAGTCAGTCCTACAATTCCCAGCAAGCATTTCCGATTTGTACGCCAGCTTGTCCAACATGAACACTAATACATTCACGCTAGATAAAAACAAGAGATCATGAAATCTTCACAAAATCGAAGAGTTGTTTTTTTTACCATCTTTTCAACGAGATTGAGTTCTTTTCGCAAGCAAACAAGAGAATAAGCGCTACTGAACGTTGATGTTCGATTTGACCTGTGTCTTTTCGTCACACTCGAATGAACATTTAAAATCTCTCATCCATACGAAAAAAGAAAGACTATCGATATAATTACAATCTCAATTGTTCTTTATTAAATTTAAAGACAAAAAAAGAAAGAAAAAGAAATGCTATACACACACAGACGAAAAAAAGAAAGAGAGGAATTTTAATTTATTAAATTAGAAGAATTATCTAGAGGTCGTAGGACGATTGTCGATGAAAGTGATTCATCTTGATCAGTATTCGTTTTCTTCAAACGTTTAACCGTTGGTTTGATTTCATCTTTATTCTCTAACATTGTCTCAACCAGATCAACATAAGACTTCAATTGATTAGCTTCATCAGCCTCAAAACCTTTCTCAATTGTTTGTTCAATAAGTTTTTTTAATAAATATCGAAGTTCATCGACATCATTAACACAATCCACGATCAATTGCGGGTCCGGTGCTTGCAAATGATCAACATGATGCTGATGTTGATCAACATTATCATCATCGTCGTACGTCATCAGAACCTGTTGACAAGACGATATTTCGGAATTGAGATAAGCAATTGTCGTTTCGAGTTTGGTGATTGATTCACGTAGGGGATGTTCGGATTCGACTGTGTGTGTTGTATTCGCGAGAATCGCGTTGCTCAATCGTTTGCAATAGGTTTCACGTTTTCGACTGGCTTTTTCTCGATTATCGATGAGCGTATTCATGTCACGATTGATAGCTGAGATCAGTTTTTGTCGACGAATTGCATGTGCAATCTGAAATAACAAAACAAACAAACATCGAAAACCCCCCAAGTCTTTCGTTGCCCCTACGCCTTGTTGAATGGCGGCGAAATGTTTGCTCATTTCCTTGCTGGTTTTTCGCATTCGACCCGTTCGCATTTGTCGTCGTAGTAAATGTACCTGAGATAACAAAAAAACAGAACAACATTCGAATAGTTCGTCTTTGTATTCGATTCACTTCTTCTTGTTTTCGTTTTAAAATCATTTCCTTTTGTTTATGCTGAGCTTTTAACGTTCGTATTTCGTTTTCTTTTTGCATTTGCGTCTGAAAATATTCAAAATTAAAACAACAGACAAATCGCGTTTCGTTTGGTTTTACTCGTTTCAACGTCGCAATTTCCCGTGATTTCGCTTGTTCGATTTGCTTATGTCTCGTCGATTCCTGTCGTAATTCTCGAGTCAATTGCACTTTCATCTTTCTCAAATCATTCAATTCATTCGTATATTTCGAAAGTTCTTTTTTATAATATTCTCCATCTTTCAAGCAATTCGCATACTGCACACGGAGTGTCAACAGTTCGTTGTTTTCGATCTCTAAACGACGAATTTTATCTTCGTATTCACGACGAGCTGTCTTCAATTCGTCGACATTGTGTTGATCACGCGAAACGACGTCTAAACGAGAATTTTCTTTCCGAAAAGAAAACTACGTCGAAAAAAAACTACGGACTTAGTTTCGTCACGGCTGCTTGTTTTTCTTCTTCAGCGTTTTGAACTCGATCTGTAAGAAGTTTAATACGTTCTTCATATCGTTGTCGAATGGCATCGCTTCGTTTTCGCGCGCTTTCGAGCATATCCAAGCATTTCTGTTTGGCGTTGATTTCCGTTGTGATAACGACGAGTTTCTCCTCTTGTTCGTCGTCTTCGTCATCGGATTGCGTGAGAACTTGCTCGTCATCGTCGTCACTCGTTGCCAGATGTTCTTGTTCGTCGATCGTCGGCATATTCGATCGATTGGCAACGAGATCCGTCGGTGGCGAATAGAGCGGCTCTTGCGGCGACCCGGGAATCGTCGAGCTACTCGAAATACGATTCGATTTCGCTGAATTACTAAGCATAAAACCGAGCTGAATGCTGAGCGAGCTGAGAAATCGAGTTACCTGTGACGGAGTAATTGTTCTTCGCGTCGAAGTCGATCGATTTCTAATCGAATGTCTTCGATACACGGTTGTAGTTCGTCGGCACCGAGAGGATTCACTTCGGTTGAGAGGGATTGATCGATCGAGATTGATCGTGTGGATATTCGACTTTTGCGTCGATTGGAAAGGGGACTTCGCTTTCGAAGGACGTTGCTCACGTCGTTCATTCTCGACAATCGAGATCTAAGAAATTGAATCGGCTCGATTTCTGAGCGAGAGTTTTTCGTTTTTATCCTACTGAATTTCGTCACTTTGAGCTAAACATTGAGATAAAATCTGTTGATAATCGAAATTCCCTTCTTGTGGTTGTTTATGCAGATTTTCGAGATCTTGTTTCAAAGTTTGAGAAATGGTTTTCGTTTCATCGATCGATCGTTGAATCGCATAAACATACGAACGAATTCGTTCGAGTTCTTGATGCAAAGCGCTATTATTCTGCTCGAAATCGTTCTTAGAAAACACAAAATTCAAATCTCGAAGTCAATCTTTTCCTCTTTCGCCTACCGAAACGACCGAATGCTCGTTCTTATCCACCAACGCTCTCAACCGTTCGATTTCCATTTGCAATTGAACGATCTGTCGGCTGTGTTTGTCCTGATTGACCTTCACTCGATTTCGGATATTTCTCGCGCGTTGAGCGTAATTCAACGTGCTTTTCGTTTCTGAAAAATCTCGATCAACCGGCGACACACAGGCGATCATCAACGTTCGACTACAAACAAACATTCAAATCGATTTTCTTTTCTCGTCATTCGAGTTTTTACCTGTTTCCACCGAGAGAATCTTGTAATAAACGAGTTAATTTCGAATCACGATACGGCACATGAGCTCCTTTTTTCATCGGATCGCCGAGAACTGAAATGACATTCCCGAGAACCAACTAAATCAGTCGAATGAATGTTGAATTCAGAGTGAATTAGTCGAACTTACGAGACCGCTGTTGATGCTGATGCCTTCTTTCGCTCGTTGGCCGGTCGCACCTGTTCGTTTTAAACTTTCTGAACCGGCTAAATCAACGAAATGAAGTTTAGCTCGGATTTGTTCTCTTAACTCCGAATTCGTCGTCTAAAAACACAACGATCGTTTTTCTCTTCTAATTTCAATTTTTGCGCTTACGGATGCTCGATCGATTTGCAAATTAACAGTAAATATGGCGTGTGATCGACTCGATACGCTGTTCATTCGAGTCGATGCCGTTGTTCGACTCAACGCACCTTCTCTTAGACATTCTAAAGTCTGGCAAAGAGAAAAGATTTTTGTTTTTTTTTTCTAAATCACTGAGTTCGATTTACTTCTTTCGCTGACGTGACAAATCGAGTCGTTAAATTGGTCACTGATATCTCGCCGTTACTATTCTCGAAAACGACGTGTTTATCGACGGTTTTCTGCGAGCGAAAATCGTTATTTTCTTTATTGAACAGATCGTAAATGTTTTCATTGTAAATCTAAGCGAAAAAACTTCAACATTCGTCTTCGTCTCGACGATTTACCTCAATAAATTGACAAGAAACAACACATTTCGGACCGTTCTCCGCTTGACATCGTTCGAATATGTGCATTATGGCACGAGGCAGAATACCTTCTTTCGACGGGTCCATATATTCAATTCCGCTGCCCATTGTAAAAGTTTTTCTGTCGAAAGGAAAAGCATTTTTATTGCTTTGAAATTTCGAAATTCGTCTTACCCGGAGCCGGTTTGTCCGTAGGCGAGAATCGACGCACTGTAACCTTGAAAACAGCCTTCGATCATATCGTAAACACATTCACGATAAAGATCCTGTTGATTTGTCTCGGAAATAAAAACGTAATCGAATGTGAAAGCTGTGCTGTTTGCTAAAATGATTTCTTTTGTTGTTTGTTGAACGTCGACACATGTTTGACAGAGATCTTGCTTTTCATTGACAGATAAAGGACGGACACGGACAGCTGCTTTGACGCAACTCGCTAGTTCTTTCGAAGGATTTCCTGTTTCCATTTCAACGAACGAAAACGACTAGACGCCAAGAAGACTTTCAATTTAACAATGAACTCAACTAGGACAATGGAGTTGAATTATCGTGATGAAATCGAGAGAAAAAATTCGATGTTGCCAATTTTTTTTTCTCGATTTAGGAACACGAAAATTTTGTCGATCGAAAGTCGCTCGATTTACGCGAATAGATGTCGCTAATCGAACCGAAATTTCCCCATCGAATTCCGTAGAATTTTTTTCGAAATTTGCAAAAAAAAATTATTTAAAATTCGCAAGGAAAAAAAACACTTTTCGCTCAGCAAACTCTATCCAATCACTTCGCTGATAGGCTAATCAATATTACCAATACATCAAAAAATGAGAACAAAAAAAAAATGACGCGAGGAGGAACAGAATTAGTTAGTCTTTTTTTTTCTGTTCTTCGATTACATTTTTTTTCTCGATTGAAAAATACTAACACATCAGTGCAATTCACACGATCATATCCTTATAGATTTCATCGATTTTTTTTATCAAATCAACTATGGAGAGCGATCAAGAGTCTTCTGAAGTAAAACAAGCCAACGAATTTCATTTGTCATTGATCGTTTTCTTCTAGTGTCCGTTGTGTTTGGAGGTGTTGGAAGCGGATGATTTAACATTCTTTCCATGTACATGTTGCTATCAGGTAGAAATCGAATGAAAACAACGAAGAAAATTAAAGAAATCAATCTAGATTTGTCGGTTTTGTTGGCATCGAATTCGAACAGATGAAAACGGATTGTGTCCTGCTTGTCGAAAAGTAAATCGAAATGAAAACAATAATAAAACTCTTTCATTCTTTTACAGCCGTACAGTGAGAATCCAGCGCAATTCAAACCGTTGACAGATGAAGAGTAAAATCTCAATCTCAACTCGAATGTGAACGTGTTTTTGTTTGTTTGTTTGTTTTTCTCTAGACTTCAACAAGTCAAACGTGATCGAAAGCTGAAAGACTCGACTAAGAAACCGAAAACAACCGAAAATCGAAAACATTTAGCCAATCTTCGCGTTGTTCAACGAAATCTCGTTTTCGTCAACGGTCTTCCAGCTCGTTTCGCCGACACCGATCTTCTCAGACGCACCGATCACTTCGGTAAATACGGTAAAATCATCAAATTAGTCACATCACCAGCACACAACGGTCAACTCAATTCGATATGCGTCTACATAACCTACTCACGATCTGAAGAAGCTTTAAACGCCATTCAATCGCTCTCGAACTATTCACTCGACGGTCGAACTTTGAAAGCAACGCTCGGCACAACGAAATACTGTAGTCGATTTTTGAAAGGTGCAGCATGCCAAAAGGCCGACTGTTTGTATCTGCACGAACAAGGCGATCCATTAGCAAGTTTTACGAAAGAACAAATGCAACAAGGGTAATTACGAATCACCATCGGGCTTTGTTTTTGTGCAATTCGAAGTGTTTTTTAGTCTACATTTGGATTACGAACGAAAACTTATGGAACAGTATGCAAATAAAATAGCCACCAAAGCCAATCGAATGACAACGAATAGGTAGGAGAGAAAGAGAGTTTTTGATCAATCAAACGACGAAATTGTTTTTTGTTCTCACAGTCAGCAGAATGATTCATCTCAAAAACGCAAAGGACCTTTCTTATCTTCTGCAAATAGTTATTCAAATTCGCCAAATACTCTCAACGGACAATCAGATTTCGAATCAGGAGATGAAGCACAACAAATGAATTGCACATTTACCAGGTGAATTTCATTTTTCCTTTGAAATTTTGTTCAATTTTTCGTTCTCTCGTTCAGTACAACTGCGTTGAATGGTGACACATTAAATGTCGATTCCGATTTCTCGTCAACATCTTCTCAAACATCGTCCGAACACGATCCTTCACTTCAAACACGCGTTTCACCGATAAAAACCTGGTCCGACGATGTCAAACCATCGTCATCGGAACTCAATCAAACGAATGAATCATCCACAGCGCTTGCCTACGATCAAATACCTGAATACAAACTCTTTTCGACCAATGCTCCTTCGATACACACGATTCTTTTCGGAACTAATGATAATACTCAAACGAGAGAGACTATTGATAAACAACAAACGAGAGAAGACAATACATCTTATTCACAAATTCAAGAAAACGATGAACTTGGTACGGAAAACTAAACTTATTCTTTCGAAATTCACTTCCGTTTTTATTAAGGTTTCGATCCATGTAATCTCTTCATGTCAGCACTTGCATCTGACATCGAAGATGAACGACGGCCATTATCCACGCAAACATCTTCTTCTTCTCGTCCAATTTCGAATTCATACGGATACGATTCCTCGTGGAACCACCAACCACCACCACCGCCACCACAAAAATATACGCAGCCAACTAGTAAAAACCAAAGTTTTTTTCAATTTAACACCAGACAAAACTGCTCTGCTTTTTCATCAGACACATGGAATGGAAATTCTCCAAACTATCGGGTCGATTATTCGAACACGTTCGTTCCTCAACGAAATCAATGGATGAATAATATACCTTGGACAGATCCAGCAATTATCTCCTTTGGAACTAAACTCGATCAACCGATGTCATCTCAATGGTCATCATCGACAGTAGCCTCAGGAAATAATCTCATCTCCAATCTTCGTTGGCCACAACAACCATCACAACCACCTACACAACCACATTTAATATCAAACGGAATCTTTATGCCATATTCAACTACAACCACAAATCTTAACAATGGAAATCGATCGTAAACTCGAGCTACTAACACTCCGTGTTCGACTGATGATGATCTATTCGTGTTTTCTTCTATATCTATGATAATGATTTCTCTCTCTCTCTCTTTTTTTTTGCTTGTTTGTTTTTCTCTATTATTCATTGTCGTTTATCATATATACATACATACATACATACAAATTGAGTTCGTTCGATAATTTATTCCAAAACACAAACGCACACAACAAGTACAAACGCGTTAGACAATTAACCTTAAAAACATTGTTGAGTGTTGTTTCACTAAATACTAATTCATAACTTGAACAAAAAAAAAGAAAGAAAAATCGCGATTCTATAAGAATCAAAGGCAACGTTCGTAGAACAGAAGATAACAGTTTTCTGTTACAAATGGCGTTTGAAAAATGTTTTCATTTTGATTGATTTCAGTGACACGCTCGTCATCGGTTAGATACCAACGATTACGTTCATTTCGATAGAGACAAACATAATGTCCGTCGTTTGAATTTGTTCGATTTGTTTTCGACAAATGTAAACAAACAGCAATAAGACGATAGGTCGATGGAGTGGTTTGTGTTAGACCAAGCCATCGTGAATAATGCAAATGAGATAGATCGAGGAGTTTCTCGGATTCGATAGAAATTTTTGTGGTTAATTTTGTGCTTGTTTGAGAAAGACGATCGTAGGAGAAACGTTTCAATTGTATGCATAGGACATTGGGATAATTGGCGATCATTATTTGACTTTTTGTTTTCGAATTCATTGTCGATGGAATGTTTTGATTGGTTTCGAGAGCTGATGTTCGATTGCGATGAGATGATGGTTTGGGAAAAGACGAGTCTTCCGATGGTTGAAGACGAGTTGCCAATAGAGGAGAAAGAGTTGATCTATTCAATGAACGAATCGAAACGGAAATGTTATTTAGCATTTGATTTTATCTTACGAAAGTTTAGTGAAAATTGTTTCCTGTTGAGGTAATTTAATCTCATCGGATATTTGACTAGAACAATATGAACATAGCATTGAATCGATCTAAATGATTCGAATGAGAGAAATGAATTTCGAATTGTCTTTTCTTGGTTTTACGATATCAATATTTGTCAATTGAGATATCAATCTAGTGAATTGCGTGTCCGTTCGATCGATTGTCAATGGGAGAATTTGAAATGGTTCAGTTCGAAATCGAACATGTGAACAACTATTTTAAAGAAAAACAAAGAATGTCGAAATGAACATTTTTCCAGATAGAGTTTTACTTTGTACAACAATGTGCATGAAGAATTTGTCCCGAAAAAGTGCTTTTAACTATCGAACCTAATTGAATATGATGAAGTAACCAGGTCAAATCGACGTACTGAACAATATACGACGCTTGTGCATCGAGATTGTCCAAGTTGATTCGATTATGAAGCTAAAGAAATCGAAGAGCGTGAAAAGACGAACTCGTCAATTGCATTTGTTTTACTTGACTTTCTGTTTCGATGAAAATCTTATTCAAATAATTCAACGAAAAAGTCGTTAACTTTCGATTTTGAACTTGTTCGAGCACACTAAATTCAATTCTCTTTCGTTTTAATTCTCACTGATTTTCGTGAAATTCTTACTTCACCGGACAAATTGACACTTGTTTAGCAATTGCATTATTTAAAATTTCGAAAATCTTTTGACATAATTCTGCAATGTCAATCGGCTGAGTTTTTGATATTAAATGAGGATCGATTGTGTTCAATCGAGAGATGAATGGAGCTGTATCGATCAATCGACTGGAATTTTCATGATCATTTCGTAGTTGTAGGAGAATATTGACGAATGTTGAGACAATCGAATCATAAGCAAATCGAGAAAACTAAACAAAAACGAGATTTTCTTTTCCGAAAAAACATTCGAATTCAAAATCAAACATTAATATTTCGTTGCAATGCCGAACAGAATTGATTCAATGAAGCTAAACTTTGCATTAATGCATTGAGGGAACAAGTCGTTCCATGTAAATTCGAAATACCCGGTCGAATCGCCGATGACTGAAAACGAGAATTGAGTTCGAGTGGTTTTGTTTGAATGGAATTGTTTACTTGTTGACTTGGTGTAAGACGATAGTTGTACAAGTATTTCTCCGGGAGTTTTTTACTGTCAATACGAACGTTTGGGTTCGATGATCGTCGAGAGAAAATTGAATTGAAAAGAGAAGTTAAAAGAATTCGACCGAATTCAACGATTAAATTCAATCGATGTTCGGTGTAAAGTGTACCGAGAATATGAATGAAGAGAAGAACAATTAGTAAATATGTTGTTTGATAATAAAACGATAGAAAACCAATTAAAAAGCCAAGTAAAAGACATTCAAAAATTAAAATATCAAAACGATTTTCTCGACTAAAGAACAACAAATAATTTTTAACAAACAAAATAAATATTTTTTTAAATTAATTTACCGATTATTAAGAATAAAAAATTTCGTAATATTATCAATAATCAAATAAATTCCCAATTCCAACCCGACATTGACTAAAAACCACATCTTACTTCTGTCGTTTTTTTTTATTATCGATAATATTAACCGCAAAAGTAAGTATATTTCTCATAAACAATGAGTAAATATGAGTTCTCATTCGTTGATCAACGAGCCAATACGATTCACTATGTTGTAGACAGACGCGGATGCAGAAATATTGAAATCAATCAATTAAAACTAAATGTCGCATCTTGTACTGATTATTTTGAGGGCGAAAAGCAAGAGAAAAAAAACCCTATATCGATACGAAACTCAAGAGCCACGCACGTTTTTTATTCCTTTTCTTTTGAGAACGAATTTCCATATGGGACTTGACGGTGGTATTTTCGTTAAACTTCCTACGCATATTCGCACATATGTGCACCATCGATCTGAATCGATTCATTTTGTATTTTGTTTGTTCTGATTTGGGAAGTCAATGCCGAGAAAAAATGCACTACGTGATTGTGTCAATGCCGTTCGAATACGTTTGCCTCATTTAACTAATCTAACACGTGAACAAATCGAATTAGCTCTTCTGCATTATGAATCAAATATTGATGAAACAGTCGAAGCATTCAATCGAAGTAAAAGATTGTTATTCGTGAGTTGAAAGATGAAGATTCGAAAGAATTTCGTTTAAGATCGAGCCGATGAAGCTCTCAATGGTTGGACACGAAAGAATACGAATAGAAAAACTGCTCAATCATCATCGAACGGAGTCCTACGGCCATCGCAGCGTGTTTCGAATATTTTTCAAGCATTTGCTGATGGACAAACACCGATGCCTTCGCCAGTTACTGAGACTAATCCGAGTAAAATCATTTCGGAATCGATTAAAACCACTGATGTTGTTGAACAACGTCGAAATAATTCATCGAGTCAACCTTCTGAGCAACCATCTTCGATTTCGAATAATAAAAAACGTAGATTTTTTTTTCTCTCCGATTTTAACTTCGTTGCTTTTCAGTCTTAGCTAAATCTGTTAAAGATCTTCAACGGCAAACTTCGACGTTAGTCAATGTCGAATTATTATTCAAAACCGAAATCGCTTCGTCAATAAAACGAATCGATGAAATCTTCAAACAACTTCACGATATTCTCAAACAACGAGAAATCGAATTGTATCTCGAGATCGATCACGTCAAAGAACAAGGTCTCAACGTCATCTTTCGTCGGCAACAAAGTGCCAGCGAACTACGTCAACGTATCGATCGTTGTGATCGTCTGCAATCGAATGAACTCGATCAACTTCGAACCGATATCAAACAATTTGTTGCCAATCGTCGATACGAACTTCGCGAAGAACTAACATCTTCACATCGTTTTGAATACGATCGAAATCTAGTTGAATCTTTGAAACATTTCGGACATGTTATGAAAATCGATCGACGTTCATCAGTCATCGAAAGCAATCATCATTTCGATGATGATCAACAAAACGATTTAACCATCGAATCAGATAATGTCTTTGAAATCGATCATCTACCGACGACAAATGGATCTTTTCACCATCGGCGAACGAGTCGTGTAAATAGTCAAACTAACAAATAAACTTTCACTTTCCAGACACTATTTTATTTATTTATAAAGAATTTATCTGTTGGTTGAGGATCTTCCTTTCTTTTTCTTGTTGTTGTATGAAATAAAAACACACTAACTATATGGTCTATTCACCGAACCAGATATGTATCAGCTGTCAATTGATTTCATTTCCATATAAACAACATATTCTCGCCTTTCGACGTAATATAAGATGTCGCTGGATTATCTCTTCTGCTATATCCATTCGTGTCTATTTTTGTTCCCTTGATATCTCTCTGCATTTGCATGTTTCCATCAATCATTAAACAGAACAATATCGCAGAAGTAACAAATGAACGCATCGACATAAGGTCAAAGTGCGCATACGCTCATCTAGTTCTTTTTTCTTCTTCTTTAGAATTTCCTATAGCGATGATACAATCAGCAGCACCGGGTGAATTCTCTCAACGTTTAGAAAAAGCATCGTTTGATTCGATCTATCGAATAACTGGCGATGTTTGTCGGTAGGCAAAAGAATTTTATGTTATCTTTTGCTTTTATTGTTGTTAAAGTGGCCGATTTTCTGCGGTGAAAACATGTACGAAGAAAGAGTCAACCGATGAAACTTTCGCAGCAAAAATTATCAAAAAACGTCATGTTCAACATGCCGTCAACGAACTACGAATCTTACAATTATCTCATAAGCATCCGAATTTCATCGGTCTTCATCAAGTTTTCGATTTATCTAGTGAAGTTATTTTCATTCTTGAATAGTAATAATTCAATTCATAGAAAAACATACGTACAAATTCTTTCGATTGATTTCAGTGCTAAACAAGGTGATTTACAAATGATTCTTGATTGTGAAGGTTATCTCAATGAATGTCAAGCTCGAAATGTGACTCAACAAGTTCTACAAGGCATTTCTTATCTTCATGAAAATAAAGTCGTTCATCTGGATATTAAAGTAATTCGACTGTATTTCTTTGTTTTTATTAATTATAAATTTCGTTATTTAGCCACAAAATATTCTTCTCATGGAAAAATGGCCAAATACTCAAATAAAACTCTGTGATTTCGGTCTCTCACGTATATTAACCAATCAATGTCTTTTAGAAATGTCTGGAACAACAGATTTTCTCGGTATTTTTAACAAAAAAAAATGTCTAATTTTGAATTAATAAATTCCTTTCGTTTTTGTCTTTTCTCTCTTCTCAAAGCTCCTGAAGTTGTCAACTACGAACCATTGACATGTGCGACTGATATGTGGAATATCGGTGTTTTAATCTACGTACTCGTTACTGGCCATACGCCATTCGGTGGTACAACGAAATTAGACACACAAAACAATATTACACATTGTGCACTCGATTTTCCAAAGGATTTATTCGAAAAAATCTCGAAAGATTGTATTGATCTTATTGAAAAGTTAATCATTCGAATACCTAAGTACGAAATAGAAATATTAATTAGTCAATATTGATTTTGTTTTGTGTTTCTATTTATAGACATCGAATAACTGCAAATCAATCCCTTCAACATTCATGGTTGAATTTCAATGACAAATAAATTCAAATGTGTGAATGAAGTGTGTGTCCTGCATGATGTTCATAGATGTCGTTTATCATCGGTTTAGTTCAACAATTTTCAATATAAAAAAGCAAAATATCGATGTTTCAAGAAAAGATTTTTATTGAAAAATAAAATTTGTTTTCGTTTTCATTTTTTTCGCAAAAAATATTTCTTTGATTTGAAATGATTTGTGATTCGCAGTTGGACTTCTTCTATTCTCATCTATCTGTACATATGTGTGTTGTGTGTACAGAGCGAGAGAGAGAGAGAGAGAGAGAGAGAAAAGATATTGTAATGATAGAATGAATGAATGAATGCAAGAGCTTAGCTTTACTTAAGAAACGAGCAAAACGAAAATGATTTGTTGTCTTATTGCTCTTAGTCTGCTTGATTTTATCTTTTGTTTAGATTGTATTACAATCGAAATACGAAAAGACACAACTAATCATGGCACAAAATACATCCGAGAATAATCTTGAAGTTATTTCAATGGTTATTTGGTTATCAACAGGCAATGGCAAATTTTTTGAACTTGTAAAAAAAAACATCTCTGATTGAATTTCAATGATTCGTTATTTTGTATTTTAAAGCATGGTTCACGTGAAACAATCAAACAAATCCTACCTCAATCATCCGAAAGTGCTTTCCGTTGGGGTTATTACAACTCGCCAGCCGACCCAGATCGTCAATCGTACACTCAAGTACTCGAAGCTTTTCTCAAAGCCGGTTTTCGTATCGAAGGTTCATCAGGTGCTGGCTCTCAAGGTTTACTTCGTACTCAATACATTCTCGTCAAACGTAACGCCTAATTCAAGGAATACTGTGCATGGAATTCAGTCGATTAGTTTGCTATTTGCGTGTGTTTCTTTCTTTCCATTTTTCTTCAATATCTAGTCTATTAGCTTTTGATTGAATTTCGCACAGTATCTTTTCTTTTGGTGCACAAGAAGGTTGATTTTAGCTGTTAGTTCTTCATTGTTTCTCCTTTCTCGTTTTGTTGGTTCTGGTTATTCATCTATTTGTTTTCGTTTCAGATGGCGTCTCATCAACGTTTCGACATTCTCTCACTCGTCGTTCAAAATCTCCTTCATTCAAATTCGAAAATCTATCAAATTCATGGCGATAAACAATTCATCACACAAATCCTACCGACAGCACCCGAGCGCGCTTACATAACCAACGATTGTTATGATTCATCGCTCGATCTTGGCTCGATACCTTACACTGACATACTACAACGTTTATTACGAGTTGGATTTCAAATTCACTCGACTACATCCGGCTCGTATGCGTCGCCGAAATCGGCTGCGGAAAACGCGGCTCCGGATACGTTTGTTCTTCAATATACTCTCATTCGTACTCAATTGATTGATTAGCTGATCGTTTTTTTCTTTGGATTTGATTTTAGTTTCTTATGATTTTAGATCAGATAAATATTTTGTTGTTGTTTTCTTTTCGCTACGAGAATGTTTATTTCGAATTTAAATTATCAATTTATGTTAACAATGACAATACGTAACGGGTAAGAATGTTATTCTTAACAATCCCTGCGACGATGTTTGAAATTTTTCTTTTTCTTTCCGTTCTGAATAAAACAAAACACGAATTTCTGTCTCTCTTTCTCTTTTTTTTTCTCATAACGTTTCAAAGGTATCTCATTTGAAATTGAAAAAAAACGAGACTTTTTTCTTATTCTCTCATATACAAACTCGTTTTTTGTTTAGTGATATACTCAAACAGATAAATCAACGAAAACGATGATTCGATTTTTTTGAAAAAAACGAAAACTAAACTTATCATCATGGATCATTCCGAACTTATTCAAGAAATGGTGTTGTTAGAAAAAATGACAGCACAAGAACGACTGAAACATGCGAGACGTCGACGACAACAACAATTGAAAAGTTGGACACAACGAGAAGCCGTCAGTTCAACCAACGGAACAACACCAATAAAATCACCTTCGAAAATGAGAAAAGTATCTGTTAAATTTCCTGAGAATATCGTTATTTTAGAAGGTAATTTGTCAATTTCATTGATAAACTAATTTTCAATGATAATTTGTTTTTCAGCAACGGCACGACAAGATCTCGATGAAGTACGTCAATTACTTCAATCGGGATTGTACAATCCAAATACCGCGAACGAAGACGGTCTCACGCCGATTCATCAATGTTCCATAGATAACAGCGAGAAAATTCTCAAATTACTACTCGAATACGGTGGTAATGTTAACGCTCGAGATCGAGATCTTTGGACGCCATTACACGCTGCTGGTAAAACTCGAATTCAATCTTCCGTTAGAAGAATTCTCTCTTTTGAAATTTAGCCACTTGTGGTCACGCACAAATCTGTCGAATCCTCGTAACAAATGGCGCTGAATTATTGGCATTAAATGCCGATGGTAACATGCCGTATGACATTTGTGATGATGAAATTACCTTGGATTATATCGAAACACAAATGGATCGTATTGGCATAACACAAGAAATGATCGATAAGACCCGTTCACGGACAGAAACTCAAATGTTAAGTGATCTCGAAAGTTTAGTCAAACAAAATTCAATTCGTACGATCGACGATCGACTTTCGTACCGAAATCCCGACGGTGCAACACCGCTGCACATTGCCTGCGCAAATGGTTATCAAACAGTCGTGGCGTTTCTTCTAAAACAACATGTATCAATCAATTTACAAGATAAAGACGGTTGGACGCCGACACATGCTGCGGCATTCTGGTGTCAACAGACCAGTTTGAAACTATTGATCGAGGCTGGTGCTGATATTTACGAGAAAATTCCCGATGGTCGTTCAGCGTTGGAGCTCTGTGACGATCCCGAACTGCGTTCGTTTATGATCGATACTCGAGAGCAAAACATTCGAAATCAAGAAAAAGCTGCAGCTGCCGCCGCTGCCGCTGCTGCTGCTGCTGCTGCTCAATCACAAGTAAAACCAAACAATCGTCTACATGTCAATAGTAATACCCTTCCCAATGGCACATCTGCTCGCATAGGAACTTTGTACGAATCACGTTCGAGTGTTTCGTCGCCGTACGGTAGCGGTTCGTCGTTGAATCGAACGAGTTCGATACGTCGTGCGTCGATACGCGACCGAGAACGAGTGAAGAAATTGAACGAGAATTTTCTCGATGTTCTACAAGCGAAAGATAAAATTCAAGAAGATGTCGATGAAACTCCGCAAACCAACGGTCTTCAAACAAAACTTAGTAGTAAAGACGAACGAGCAAGTAGCACTACGACGGCAACTGACTCAACAGTTAAAGAATCTCTAACGACATCACCGAAAATCGAAATCACTCTACCGCCATTGAAAGTTCCGCTACCATTACCGCCAACACAAACAACTTCAGATACATTAAGTGATGTGAAACGTCGTCGTGAAGAACGACGACGAGGCGTGGGCATGTCGAACTCGAATCAACCGCAATCGTCAACTTCTCCTCCTCCTCCGACACTCACGGATACCAATCAAAAATTGAATACAAATAATAATTCAACAACGAAGATTTCCAATGGGACCGAACATTCATTAGAACGATATACATCGCCGAAACACATCGAAATTCATAATAATAATCATCACATCATCGATCCAGATCATGAAAAACGCATATGTTGTACTATTTTGTGATTTATTTATCTCTCCGTCCGAATGCAAACATGCATTTTTTTCTTCTTCTACCCTGTGTTTACAAAACGAAATCTCTCTTGTGATTTTGCAATATTGGTGCTTTTTTTTCTCTGAGAAACATTCGATCTGCTGATATGAATTTCATTTTTTGTACAAAAAAATGTTCTTCTTTTCTTCTTTATCTCTAATCATTTCTTGTTTTTCTTTTGCTTTTCTACCTAATCTTTCTAATATCGGTTCTTCCATATCCACTCACTCATATTTCTCTTGTTAAAAATCTGTTTTTAGCTCAGCTACAAAACAACATTCCTCGCATTCATGTCTCTTCTTTCTCTCTCTTCCCTGTCGTCGTCGTTTTTTTTCTTTCTAGCGCATATAATATATACATACACATAATACAGCTTGTCACAAATGTTTTTTTATGGGGTTCTACCCCAGTGAGAACTATACACGCTGATATATATATATAGAAAAGACAAGAAGTCATTTATCCAGTAAATACAACAACAAGAAAAGAAAATGTCTTTTGTGTTTTGTTTTTGTTTTTTGTTTTTTGTCTTCAGTTGAATAAAAAATCAATCCGAAGGAAAATATCGAGATTATTTCGAATATAAAATTGCTTGAAATTCTTCATAAGATACTTTGCCATCATGATCAATACAATCGGCTTCTTCAATCATCTCTAAAATATCATCCTAAAATAGAAAATTGACTTTTTCTTTTGTTTTTTTTTCCGTTTTTTTCTCGTTCGCTTTTGTTTATTTACTTCAGTTATCAGTTCACCGAGTCTCGAGAGCATATCAAACAATTCATCTTTATCAATAAATCCATCTTTATTCTTATCGAATACGTTAAATACTTGTTGTAATTCAGTATCATATTCGCCAGTTGATTTTCGTCGTCGCATCATTGTTAAAAATTCATCGAAATCAACAGTTCCATTGCCTAATCAACAGCAAAGAATCGAATAACGAAAACAAAAACGATTTCTCGATTTACCATCCATATCTACTTTTGCTATCACAGATGAAATATCTTCTTCACTTGGTGAATATCCGAGTGAATTCATTAACGAACGTATTTCATAATTCGATATATTTCCATCTCCATCTTTGTCCAGCAAAGCAAATGATTCTTCGAAAACTAAAATTTCAAACATAGAAATAAATAGTTGAATAGAATTAACAACAAGTCCTACCCGCTATTTGTTCTTCAGAAAATCCATAGATTTCACTTAATTCTTTCCGACTTTTTCCCGTTGTTGTCTTAACAAAAGAATAAAACGTTTTTGTTGTAGATAAAAACAAAAACTTCTCCTACGAAAATAAAAAAAGTTTTTGTCGTTGTAATCGTACGTCGAATCGAAATCGCGTTAGTAGTTTCTGTATACATGCGTCTTATTTTCAAGCAGATATTCTAGTCATTAGGTCTGGAAGTACTGGTTGTTTTCTCGAGTGTTTATAATGACGATAGACGATATATAAAGAGGAAAATTAATGCTCGAATTTTTACGTTCTTCTTGTCTGGTTCTGTCTGTTGTGTCCTGACAGGGATAATAGAAAATCTACAAGATGATCAATTGTCAACTTAGAAAACAAATTAAGTCTTATTTGTCAAATAGACGAAAGGAAGAAAGGACGCTTTTGCCTTTTTCCTTCATTTGCTAATTTTATATTGATTTTATTTGATTTGTGAAAAATGAAATGACTCATTTTGAGTCTTAATCTCTGTCATATGTAGACGATAACAAGCTACCATTAATCTCAGTTGTCTAGTTGCTTTTTTTTCTCTCATTTTTAACTTACAATCATCCAATCATTGAGCACTTCGAGATTCGGTGTGACTTTATAAGGATCTTCGATGACCGGTCGACGTCGTTGACATTCAAGTGTAAGCGATTGGGAATGTTTGAGTTCATGATCTTCGAATAGAACTGTTGAGAATGATGGTCTAGTTGGCACATCAGTTAATGGCAGATTTGATAATGATGACGACAACGATGATGATGTTGACGAACTCAATGTAAATGTAGCTGTACGCGTATCTGTTGTTTGTTCATAATTGTCATTGTTAATTGCAAGATCAAGTCCTTCCATTGTTGTTTCAATTGAATCCAATGTGAGCATATTATAATTAGAAAAATCTGCTGATAACAACGAATGCTCATTGACAATGTTTATTTCGCATTCGATGATAAACCATCAACAATAATCGAAAACTGATGTCACCAAGTCGTCAAAATAGAAAAGAGGAAAACAAGAAAATACAAGAAAGAAAATAAAACAACAACAAAAGAAAAGTAAACAGCGTTAATCGAGCTATCGACAATAATGACGAATGTTTAACCGTTGGTTTATATCCATTGTATTCCTGCTCGACATACAGACATGGCAACAACACAAAGAATGCTAGTAGCAATCATACAATCAAAAGGCAGATAAAGCGAGAGAGAGAGAGACAGAGAAGAGAAACAAAAGCTGGATTCTTATTCTTCTTTTTCTTCTGCTGTTTTTGTCAAAGTATTTACAAAGAATTCATATTCGTTATTGGCGCCTTTTCTCTCTGTCTCTTTCTACTATCTTGTGTCCCATTTCTTCTTTTTTTTCTCTTGCTTTTGTTTTGTTTTATATCGTTGAATCATAAATAGAAAAACAATTCATAGGAGAGGGGGGTCGTCATGTCTGACTACGGTCCTAGACAACAATCAGAGGTATTGATCAATTTGTTATATTGATGATATGATCATTATTCGAACAGTTTATATATAAACACATCATATTCATTGAATTTCTGACAGATATACGCATACGAAAAAGAACAGACTGAGAATCGGTCTTCGTAGATATTTTTTTTAATCTTGATCTGATATATTTATAAAATAAACAATCCTTGTTAATGATATAATTAACTTGTGTACAGAATTGGGTCACAAATCTTTGCTCTCGATGAGGTCAATGATTCGATTTGTGTATCTTGAAAAGTCTTTAACTATATCTCAAGTATCTTCGTATTGTACCGAATAAAACAGAAAAATGATGGCGATAACATTCGTTGTTATTGTCATCTTATATTTAAGTATAGTTTTTATACTCTTTTGCCGTCAAAATGTCATATTATTCGACGAAAAGAATCGATCATTTTGGTAATCGAATCAGTTTTGTTATGTTCAAAGACGAGAAGAACAGAAAATGCAAGTAAAAGAAAAAGAAAAAGAAAGCGAAGCACCAGAAGAAGAAGAAGACTGTTCGTTCTTTTGCGACATCTGCGAGTCATATTTTTCTCCAGAGAAGGAGCAAATTGTTGATGTGCATTTCCAATCGTCTATTCCTAAGCCACTCGTTCCGAGTAAAAGAACCCATCTATTTGACAGAAAAATACAAGGAGAAGAAAGAAAGGAAAAAACGAGATTATTTTTTTTTGTTCTTTCTTTTTCTCAACCGATTACAAATGATTTGTTTCGTCTTAATTATCTTCCATTTTTCTTTTGTAAAGCTTGAAAATCTCGACATTTTACCGAATAAAACATTCGATCTATTTCAATTGGATCATCCACATATAACTGTTCTTGGTGCGCTGACAACTCCTGAACATATTCGCATACTCAATGAACATACAAATCAATTGTATTCGATTTCATCGACACAAGCTATTTATCTGTCATCGAAATCATTTCTCTTGGATTTAAATCCATTGTTAATCGCAATTAAACTTTGTGAAATAGGCAATCATTCTCAAGCCAAAGCAATTATTGCTGGTCAAGGTCTCGATGACGATGATTTAACATTAACAGCTATTTCTTATGTCTCAGATTTTTATCATATACCTGTGTTAACAATTGCATCGAGAGAAAATCTTTTTTCCGACAAAGTAGAACATATCGATGTTTTTTCCTAATTCGAAGAATAACAAACATTCTATTCATGTTTATTTGTCATTTAGGCGTTGTATAATTATATTGTTCGATTAGTTCCACCGTATTTATACGAAGCTGACGCATGGTTTAGTCTCGTGACACGATTAAAATACAGTCGAATTGTTTTAATCTATAGTCAAGATGAAGAAGGACGAATGGTTGCATCGAGATTTCAGATGTTAACTGAAGATTCGGATATTCAAGTAAAATATTTAATTACTAATGTTCAATTCGAAATTCAAATAATTGATTTTAAGATTGAACGTATCGAAGAATACGAATCGAATGTTAATTTTACTTCACTTATTTCCGATATTATTTCCGAAGATCATTTGTTATCTCTTGTTTTCATTGTTCATATCAGGTTTGTTTTCGAAAAAAAACAAAGTTATATTTTATTTATTTGTTCGCTTTCAATAGACTCGAAGATGTCGATGAACTTTTTTCTGCAATAATAAATTTACAATTATTAGAAAACTGCGTTTGGATTGTCAATGAACGAGTTCTAACATCGAATCATACCGGACTTATCGACGGTTTGCTCGGTGTTCGATTGCATCATCGATTTACTCAGGAGAATCTTCTTATCGATGCAACGAATCTCCTAGTTCAAACATTTAGTAAATTCATAAATAATTCGTTATTTTGGTCGGAGAAACCATTAGCAATTGATTGTTCATCGACTGAGCCTTGGACATTCGGAAAGGAACTTTACAGGTTTTTTCCTTTGTCGTTTAATTATTTTACAATTTCTGTTCGTTTCTTTTTTCTACAGAGAATTATTGAATACGAAAATAACAAATGGTACAACAGGAAATATCGCATTCAATGATGAAGGTGATCGAGTCGAATCGTTATATGAAATAGTGAATGTTCAAGATAAAAGTCTAAAAATTGTTGGAACTTATCGAACGAATACTGTTAGTTAAATTCTTCGAAAGAAAGAAACCCTCAATATTTGTCTTTATCTCTAGAGTACGTGTTACAAAAGCGGCGAATGTCGACAAATTGTACGTCCTTCTCTCTTTTTTTTTTGAGTCTGTGAATTCGATTGTATGAGTCTATGATGCTTCTTAGATTGATAATACAGAGTTAGTACTCGATCCATTGGATATTGTCTGGCCGAATGGTCTCTATCGGCAACCAGAAGGTATTCGAACACGACGAAATGTTTCTGTAAGCAAACGAGAAGTCAACACCCTGAAATTCGACTCGAATCTATTCGTTATTAGGTCGTGACAATTGCAGAAAAACCATTTATTTTCATTCGACCGGATACACAATGTACGGCTGATGAGATTCTTTGTCCACGAAAGAAATTCAATGGTAATAATATTGCTCATATTTTGCGATTTATTTCGATCGTTTTTTTTTCTCTGATTTCAGATTCAACTAGTGAAGAATATGAATCCTTCTGCTGTCGTGGCTATTGCATTGATTTATTGAAAGAACTTTCGAAAAATTTGAGTTTCGTCTATACATTACATCTTGTTACTGACAATAAATACGGTTCAATCGAAAAAGTAAGCGAACTAAACTGTTTGATAATTGAGTTAGAGGACAAATGACATTAATCAAGACCGATTTGACGAATAAATCAAATTACGAATGAATGTTTTTCTAGGAAGGCGACGAAAGGCAAAAACGTTGGGACGGAATGATTGGTGAATTGCTAAGTGGACAAGCAGACATGATTGTCGCACCATTGACAATCAGTCCCGAGCGAGCTGAAGATATTGAATTTACGAAACCATTTAAATATCAAGGAATTACAATTCTCGTTAAAAAAGTATGTTCAATCATTAAAAACGAATGTTTTGAAGAAGAAAAATAAACGATTTAGACAACAAATACGTCGAGTTTGACTTCATTTTTACAACCATTTCAACGTGAATTATGGTTAATGGTTTTGCTATCTGTTCATGTTGTTGCTGTTGTTTTGTATCTGTTGGATCGATTTTCTCCATTCGGTCGATTTCGTTTTACACCTCAGCAACGAACTGATGCCGGCGATGGATTAAACATCGAAGCTAATACCGATGCAGATGCATTGAATCTCTCGCGAGCACTTTGGTTTACTTGGGGAATCTTATTAAATTCAGGAATTGGAGAAGGTTTGGATGAAAAAAAAATGACAAATCGAGTCAATTCGTCATTGTTTTTAGGAACACCGAGAAGTTTTTCGGCACGTGTTCTCGGCATGGTCTGGGCTGGTTTTGCTATGATCATGGTCGCTTCATACACTGCTAACTTAGCTGCCTACCTTGTGCTCGATCGACCTGAAGCCAGTATCTCAGGAATAAACGATGCTCGAGTATGAAAATCTTCTCTTACCAATCAATTATTGACTTACTAATTTTAGCTAAGGAACCCACAAGAAAATTTCAAATACGCGACTGTCAAAGGTTCTTCGGTTGATATGTATTTCAAACGACAAGTCGGTTCGTATTGATTGCTTTGTTACTTGATCCACTTTTTGACGAGAAATTCTCGTTTTTTTTTAAAATAGAACTCTCAACCATGTATCGTACGATGGAAGCCAAGAATTATCTCACTCCCGAAGCAGCGATCGAAGATCTCAAAGAAGGGTAAATTATCTCGAATTGCTTCGAAAGCAAAAATTCATTGGCATTTTTGTTTTTCTTTCAGTCGACTCAATGCATTCATCTGGGATTCACCACGATTGGAATATGAAGCTGCGTTAGATTGTGATTTAGTCACTGCTGGCGAACTCTTTGGCCGATCAAGTTACGGCATAGCGCTGAGGAAAAAAGACGCCTGGATAAATCCACTTTCACACGCGATTTTATCACTGCACGAACGAGGTTTCATGGAAACACTGGATACAAGATGGATTCTGATCGACGAGTAAATGTCAAACGATTGATTTCGAATCGAAGAACAATTGCTTTTTGTTTTGTTTAGAAACAAAGGTTGTCCCGATCGAACATCATCACCAGCCACGCTCGGTGTTAGTAATATGCTAGGTGTTTTTCTTCTTGTTGCAAGTGGCATATTTGCTGGTTTCTTTCTTCTTTCGATTGAAATTGCATTCAAACGACGGAAAGAAAAACAACAAAAAGAAATTGAGCTGTCACGACATGCTCTTATTCATTGGCGACGTAGTGTCGAGGTAAATAAATCACATCAATATATTCTTTTGTTCGTCGATTTTTTCCGGACAATAATTCTTATTTTCCGATTTAGAAACATCGAAAACATTCGATGATTTATGACAACGACAACCAACAAATAGAAATGAATCGAATCGATCGTCAAAACGAAAATACAAGCTACTAGGATTTTCTACATGATACAGTCTATTTTTTTTTTGCTCTTGTAATCTAGTCATAACTGTCCGTTAGATATTTTGAGTGTTGTATCTTTTTTTTCTGTTCTTTTAATTATCATAAATAAAAACAAAATAGACAAATAAATGAACAATTATGGAAATAGGAAACAGAGAACTGCACCGATTTGACAATCAATAATAAACAAAAGAAAAAAGGAACAAAACCGGAACACAGATGGAGAGAGAGGAATATTTCTTTGAGCCTTTTGGATACAGAATGATGATTATTAACAACAGCATATATCGTTCTTTTTCTTCTTCTGCTTTTCATCAGAACGCGATCAAGAGAGAGAGAGAATGGCACGTAACATCTTTAGTCTACTACTGAGCGTCTAACGAACACAATATACGCATATCTATACATCTATACATCTATATACACATGATTATCAGTAGCAGTTTTTTTTCTATGTGAGAGTATATCAGTCGATGGATGTCATTTGAGCTAAACTAAGCACAAGAGATTTGTCATAATAGAACAATTCGAATATACGTATCTGTCAGCAATGAATCGAAGGTAAACGTTGGCGACGACCATGAACAAGATCATTTGTTCTCTAACAAGTTATCTACCTTATTTCGTCGAATTGACTGACAGACGAGAATTATTTATGGTCAATGAACTACGGAAGAAAATAGATTTGTTACTTTCCTCTAAATGATATTATCCTTTTACTTCCTATTCTCTAGATAAGATACAGAAAACTATTGATCGATTCGAAGAAAAAAAACGACAATGCTAGCTGAAAATCGAGAAAGTCGAACACGTTTTCTTCACACATATGAACGTCATACACGTCGTCGTCATCATACATTAGATAACGCTACGTTAGATAAGTTTAATTTCATTTGTGTCCCGTTGCATATCGAGGAAGTAAGCAAACGAATGAAGAAAAAAAAAAGAGCGACTTCAATGTTTGTTTTCTCCTTTTATATGTAATTAGGATCAAACAACTTTGGTTCGAACAACGTCGAATGATTGTCTTTCGAGTAAATCGAAAGAAAATTCCTCGCCTACACGTCGAGTTCGATTTAAATTCGATGAAACTCAACCGACAAATGATATCGACGATGAAAAACGATTTTCTGTTCATCGAACTGAATATCAAATACCAATTCAAAAGGGTAAAAATCATTGAATTTAAAAGTCAATCGTTAATCTTCGTCTTAAAAGATAATATGACTCCAAATCCAAATTCAACAATGGCAAAAACTCGTTCGATAACATCTCAAAAAATCGATATTCATTTCAACAACAATTCATTATTGACTAATGTACGTAGAACAAATCCATTTGTATTCATTAACTTCTTAATTAGAAAAAGATTTTCTTGCAAATAAATATCGCATTGTTTTGAATGTCCTCGAGCGAATAGGTTTTTAATTTGTTCATGTGATTCATCGAATGGAAACTCAAGTCGACAATTCTCTGCGTTTTTTCTCTTCTCTTTTTCCAGTCAGCGACTCAGTCGATACAAGCATCACGGAGGCTTATCATCTCACGATGCAAAAACAACAACATGCGGACGTTCTTTTTCTTCTTCTTCTTCGTTTCTCGAGCTTTTGGAATCGAGCTCTCTCTTTCAATGTTGTTATTCTATTTACATGAGAAATAAAAACAGAACTAAACGATAGATAGTGTTTTTTTTTCTCTTTTTCTTCTTCTTTTTTTCGACTAATCAATTGATATACAGTGTTGACATTTTGTTTTCAAGCAACATGATAATGAATAAAGCCAATTCGAACGGAACCTGTCGTTGTCAACAGGTAAATGATATAAATCACTGTTTTTTTTTGTACTTCTTTCGTTAGTCGAATATTTACTTAACAATTTCATGGTGAAGCAATCACGATTTCTCTTTTTTTTAAATATTTAACATAAGAAAAACCTTGATTGTAAATACAACCACTTCGTTTTTCTTTCGCTTTTTGACGTGTTCGAGTTCGTTTCTTTTCTAAATATTGATTTTTTTTTTGAAAAATTCGAGGAAACCTTTCGACTCGTTTTTCTCTCATTAGTTAATCTTGATCAACATCACATAAACTCTAATGTTTTCTATACGCGATATGCCATTTTCGAATTTTTGACATACAAACACACCCTTTACAACAATAATAATAACAATATTATTATTACTTTCATCTTTATCCGTTGTTTGATCTGTCTCTCTCTTGGGCACTGTTTATTGTATAAGAATTCGATGATCGACTCGGACATATGCTCAGACCAAACATACGTCATGTGTCGAATAAAAATACTAACGACTATTAAGCGAAAAAATAAGAACTTCTAATCTCTAATTCTTCTGTTTTTTTAGTTATCAACTGTTGATTCAAATCATCAACGAACGCAGTGGTACAAAGATATGTATGGTCAAGTCCATAAATCACCCGAAAAGAAGAAAGGTAAAGCGATTTAAACGACAAAAAAAAGGAGAACGAGGAACTCGAAAGAAGAAAACAAGCTAATTTAGATGTTATTCTTGTCAAATTACCTCGGACTTCGTACCGATATCGAGGTTTGTCGATAAATATCTGTCAAGCTCAATGAGCATGTGCTTCATTTCTCGTAAATGTTAAAAGATAATTGAATTTTATCGAACAGAGAACAAAAAAAACGAGGAGGCTAAACTTTTTCTAAATGTTAAATTGCTTTTTCTTATACGTCGTATTGTTTATCTTGCACGTTATTTCCTATTTACGAACAACAACTTAAAGAATTTGATTTGATCTAGATCAAGCACCAAATCCCTACAAACCGACGTATACATTTCCCGAAGAATTCGATGGCGATTTCGACAAAATGGAACGTTATATGCAACGAGCAGCATCAGAAGAGATCGAAGAGATCGCACCTACTCAAACATCGTCGAGTGTTAAGTATGCAAATGAAATTCATTTTTTGCGATTTTGTATTTATAATTTTCTTAGAACTGATCATCAATCATCTTCATCGAATACAAATCAAGCTAAAACCGATGTCGTTTCATCATCGATTACAATAAATCCGAATAGTTCACCGTAAATTTAACAGCAAAACAAAATCGAATTGTTTCGTTGATCTTTTTTGTTTATTCAGTGTTCGACCTGTTGTTGATAGCGAACATCGAAATGTTTATAAACGGATACTACGTGGTGGCGATATTCCATCGACTGGTTTACAAAAATTCTTCGTTAATAATCGAGGTAGGCATCTGCTTGTTTCGTGAATAGAAATGCGCGATGCGACAGCTGTCGAAAAAGAAAATCAGAAATCGAGAAATATCGATTATTCAGATTCTTTTTGTCTGTGTGCGAATAATGAAAGTTTCATCATCAACGAAAGTATTAGCTTATTATTCGGTTTCCTGGGAGCAGAATGATACAGAAAGTCGTTTCGAAATTAATTCATGTTTGTATTTTCAAAACGATGATGACGATTCGGAAGAAATTCGTCAAGATGGCTGTGGATACGTAATCGTTTATCCAGCGTACATTCACGCTCAAGAAAATCTACAAATATATAATTTCGATCGTCGAAAAGAGTTTCTACTCCAATCCAATGATATTTATTTGAACAGTAAGAAAAAAACGAAGACGAAAAAAGAAACTTTTCTGCTCTTGATTATTAATAAAATAGAATCACTAGAAAATGATGAAGAGTTCGCAATAGAAATGAAGAGAAAAAAGAAAGAAAAAACTATGATTTATTGATTGAATAATAAAATATGAAGGTTCAAACGGTTGTAGTTCGTTTTTTTTTCTCTCTCTTTTGTTCATTCTTATCAATAATATTTGCCATAGGAATGTGTCAAATAAGTGGCGGATCGTTGCATTTAACCTTTCGACTAGTAATTCGCCTTTTCTTTTTAAACATACCGTTTTATCTGCTTACATCATACGAGATACTTGAAATTTCATCAGTATAGTTACTTTACATTTCGTTTTCGTTTTTTTTCTGTCGAACGAAAAAATCTACATCTTGAGATGCTTATGTAGCAATGAGAGAGAAACCTTTTCAATAACAACATCGACGAACACACGTATATATACATACATACATACATATACATATATATGTATGCATACATATTGGGCGTTGTCTTTTTTTAGAGATGATTAGGTGAAAAGTGTTAGTATTTAGTAGCCTTGAGAACATAATCAGAAGGTTTTTTTTGTTTGTCTCGACCTCCTTCTGTTAAGACATCTGTCTCGAGATGGTTTGATATTCATAAGTGATTATGGAATCGAAATCGAAGAGAACAAGTGTATAAGTCGTGCATATTAATGTATAAGATTGTATAAATATATTCGACCTCGAAGACTAACACTGCGTCAGTACGTTGTATGAAAAAATCAATAATAGCGAACGAGTGTTGAGTTGATTTTGTTTCTTGTCAAAGATTAATATTAGTTTGACAATGGATGCACCTGTGCCTAAACATTGTTTTCTTTTTATTCGTTAATAAAGCCTTGAATGAAATAGCCACGTTTACTTTGATCTTTCTCTTTCATAATTGGTTTTCATCAATTTCGATTCTTTTTTTCTTCTCTTTTATTCTCATCGTTGAGATTAAATTTCGTTCGATATTTTCTTTTTGTTACATTCAATCGATTTATACTTGTGTTATTTTGCGTAACATTTCTACGATATAAAAGAGAACGAAACAGAGAGTAATATAAAACGAGAATATACGTATATGTACATGTTGTTCATCGTAACAACCAACGAAAAAAAAAGGAGAGAGAGAGAGAGAGAAAAGCTTCGAGATCGAAGAGTATGTATGCATTCGAGATGGTTTGATGACAATTTGGTATGCATACATGAAAGCATGTGTGTACATACAGACAGAGCATCAACATCAATAGTATACGCATGCAATGCAAGAAAGGGAGCGTTTATTTACATGAGTTAAGGCATCGATAGGCAACAGAAGAGAATGAAAAGAGAAATCTGAAGCGTTATTACTTGAAAAAAAGAAAATCATATCTCAACAGTATTGCCCATTTCTTCTTTCTTTTGAGCATAGTCTTTTTTTTCGCGTTTTTTTTATTCTTTCCCCTCTTAGATTGTAATGGTGATCATCGTGAGAATACTACGTATATTTTTTTAAAATACAAATTACAGAAAGAAAGAGAAAAAGAGAACGAGAGCAGCGAAAGGAAAAAAAATAATATGTATATAAAAGCAAAAAGAGAATACGAAAGCTCAAAAGTAATTAACGAACAGAAGATATAGCTAGTTAGTAAGTAAGTAAGTACGGCTTATTGTAAACTATATAATTAGACTAAGAATAGTATCGATTATCATCATTGTCTGTCCGTTATATATCTCTCCACATGTATATATATCCATTTATGATCATAACACTTCACTTGTAGATATTATATAGACGTACGCCTGTCTTATATACATATATATATTTTTTCCTCTTTCTCGATTCGCTTTCATCTCTATCATTTCCACGGCTCATTGAAAATAAAGGTAGGCGACAACCGGGCAGGTAGTAAACGTCACATAATATACATACCTGACCGTCGTCACATTACGAAGATTCGGATGAGCGCTTGTCATCCATCATAATTGTGCGATCAACCGTATTGACAAAGAAAGAAAAAAAGAAAACGGAGAACAATCTGCACGATATTTCGCATCGATTCTTTTGAACAAACATGACAGACGAGAAAAGTACAACGAGTAACACGACTACCGAATCAAGTACAATTACGGATGGAAAAGTTGATGCACATTCTAATCCCGCAACACCAACTGTCAGTTCACCAACCGGTTCAACTCGTATGTACACATCGCCATTAATGGGCACGTCGGCTCGTGCAGCTAAACGTCGAATCGATAGTGATTCAGGACCGATACGTATCGAAGGCACAGATACTTATAATCAGCACTTACAACATCAATATCAAAACGTACGAAACGTCTTGGACGATCAACAACAATCATTGGATTCAAATGCAACTCTACCAGCTGAAGCTCGTCAATCATTTAATGCTAAACGAGATTTTTTCGAACAAAGATTCAAAACTCCACCACCTACTTACGATGCTCCGCCAAGACAGAAAATAATTACAACAGTAACGAGTTCAAGTACAGTACCAACAACGAATGTACAAGATCGAACGAGTTCGTCATCGAATGAATCACCTTCTGTTGATCGTGTACTTGAACAAGCAGTCGAATTACAAAAATTAAGTACTCTTAATGCAACTAAACAAGAAACGAAAGCTCCGTTCATTTTCGAACGTACCGAGCAGTATCAAGTTTTTTTGGATTCAGCTAATCACGAAGTCCGTCGTACGCCAAGTATAACACGTACATCGATTATTCCAATCGGTAAAACAGGACATGCAACTGATCTTGATCAAGCACAAGCTCAAGTCAAAGCCGAACGTTTAACTGATGATCATCAAGCAATACAAGATCTAACACGAGCTTTACACGAACATAATGTTTCAACAGTAAATGAATACAAACGTCTACCATCACAAATGAATAATCAAACATCATCATCATCATCGAATGCTCTTGTCGATCGAATAAATCTACCGATTAAAAGTAACTATTCAGTTATCGATGCGTTATTAAATAATCCGATTGGATCAGTCGATGATCGATATAATGAATTAGTAAAATTACGTTCGAATGAAATTCTTACTAATCTTCGAAATCCTGAATATGTTAATTCAATAAAACAAACGACGAAACCGACGGAAAAGAAGCAGCAAACCAAAGAAAAGAAATCAAAAACAAAAACGAAATCATCGTCATCAACAACAACAACAACCGAACCTGTCGAACAGTCGTCAATTACACCACTTGTCACTACTCAACCAATAGAACCAGTACAATCAAATGAACCTATTACAACAACAAGTAATCTCAATACAAGTACAACTGAACAGACGCCTCTTATCGATCCAAAAGAAAAGAAAAAACGAGACAATGAAATTAAAAAAGAATTGAAAAAGAAATCAAAACAAAAATCAAAATCTGATGATTACAGTGTTCTCGATGCTATCATCAGTAGTCCTGTTTCAATTCGTCTACCAGAATCATATTTAACCAAATACAATGCCAATCCTCCATTATCTCAATCGGCACCATCGCCATCTGAACCCAAATCACCTTCATCTCCTCCTCCTTCTACTGATAATACAAAAACATCATCATCACCTAAAACAAAAACAAAAACAAAACCTCCGAAGAAATCATCATCGAAAGATAAAAGCAGCACACTAGTTCATCTAGCACAAATCGTCAATGATGTGAAAACTCATTATATAAGTAATTTATCACCTCCATCCGATGTTCCTACCAACGAATCGAAAGAACCAATTGTCAGTTCAACGACACCACGTGGACCTGTTGTTCCACAAGTAATTAAAAAGACAACGACAACTACGACGACGACCACCACTACAACCACAACAAACGCTTCGAATTCAAAACAAGCAGATACTCAACTAAAATCCGAGGGTGTTACACCTCGTATTATGTATCGTTATATGGACGAACAAGGAAATATTCTCAAAATTTCCTCGACACCTCCTTCACAATTACGTGAACAACCATCTCAACTCTATACAAATCGTAATACTGAACCTCCATATTTCTACGGTCGACATATAGCTATCGATGATGAACGTCGTCATCCATTATCTCAATACGAACAACGTGCTACCTGGCAAGGCGAACCGAAATTACCTACAACCGTAACACGAGAAGATTTAGAATCTCGAGATAAACGTGTACCACAATTAATCGAACAATCCATACCAGCATCACGTACAGTACCTGTTTCAGTTGATCATGAACGTTCATCAAGACCTTCATCTTCTCAACCGTATCCCAATCAACAAAATATCAAACTTGCTTGGTTACCACTAAGTTACCCATCGGATCCATGTTATCCATCAGCTGGCTACGAAACTGATTCGACAATCAGCGAACGTTCGAATACCTACCGTCCGATGGACTACGGACCAAACGAGGGTCACTATCGTTACTCAGTTCGACCGATACACAATGAATACTATACATGTTCACCAACACCTGCATTCTACCCTCCACCACCACCACTTCTCTCGCACGGTGGCCGAGGTATCTCACCTGACTATAGTAGTAACGGTATGTCACGAAACTACATCGAAGTTTTTCGTGGTGGTAATTTTCGTGAAACAAAACCAAGTGAAATCTATTCCCTACCATTCAATGAACACATGCGTACATCTCCTCTTGTGCCCACGAACAGTCGTCATTCACGTTACGATCAATATCAAACCGAACGATACGGCACAGTCTCGAATTCGACTCCATATCAACAAACCTATCACAATACAAATACTCTACCGCATACATGCTATCAAACAAACATTCCATCGCCCACTGTGCATACATCAACATATTATACACATCGAAATCCGAGTTCGAATCGAACAGTTCAAAATAGTCCCGATCCAGACTATTCGACTTATGTTCGTCAATCGAAATCATTCGATTATCGTCCATTACGTAGTAAACTTCAACGTGAATATAAAATCACGCCCAATTTATTAGTAGATGAATGGGATTATCCACAGACGTCGGAAGCAAGAAAATGTTCGACTACTACAACAGTAACGACCACCAATCGAAGTGGTCTTTCATCGCCAGATGATGTTTTTTTGTCTAATCGAAGTGTCAAGGCGTAACCTTGAAAAAATTTCATAGAAGAAAGATTTATCGAACGAGAAAACCAAAAACAAACTTATCCTCAATTAGTTGAATATCTTTCTTCTATCACTCTTTGTACATGATTACAAGCGTGTGTTTTTTTCTTCTTCATCCTCCTCTTACTACTCCTTGCCGATATGTTCATTATCGAATATTTTTTTTCTCTCAAGTAAATAGACACGAATTTGTTTTTCACTTTTCATAAGAAATACCTAAGTAAACAACGATTTTATTAGAATATAAACATACATATACGTATATTACATCGTGTTCGATAAAAAAAAACTGCTTATATAATCTCAATTCCACTAGTTTAATACTTGATGTTCAAGTGTATGAAGACGTTTGACTGATTATGTAATAGAGTATACAATGAATAAGTAAATATTAAGTTGTATTTCGAAGATGCGAAACAAGGTCACAGAATCTAATCGATCTTTTCTTCTCGTTATATTTTCAATGATTTTTATCTACCATAGAGTTTCGTTGGCATGTTGGTAAGTATATTTGATATAAAAGAAAAAGACCCTAAAAGGTAAAATCAATATCTATCGAGTTATTCTCTCTAACATAACCTAGAGCCATCGATTGGCTTTGATAAAAATCGACCTCAAAATATTGTAAATCTATCGTTATATTCTAATACTAAATCATCGATTCGTAAGTTTATATTATTCTATTAGATAAAATTGCTTAAACTAAATCGCATAAATTACTTTTATTGATTTTTCTTTCTTTCTATTTGATAGACAAATCAAATGAAAAAGATGATGAACAAATAACGTAAGAGAAATTCTAGAAATTCAAATTGATTTTTATTCATTTTCATTTCTGTAGACGAGTGAATGACTTTCAACCGATTTCGAAAGCTTTAGCCTTGCATAATTTCTATGCACAAACAAACCGGTATGACCTCAATAATAGAAAAAAACAATTTCATGAAGTTGTTTTTCTTTGTGCAGAGAATTATCTTTTAAAAAAGGTGACACTATTCTTGTTAAACGTCGAATTAATGACGATTGGCTTGAAGGTGATCATCAAGGTAAACTGGGAATATTTCCTGTTAATTATGTTGAATTATTCCCGTATGAAAATACGAATGGAGAAGCCATTGTTAAATATGATTTTCTCGCTAAACAATCGAACGAATTAACATTGAAAAAAGTTCGAAAAGATTTTTTTGTATTTTCAAAAACAAAAAGAATTTTCATTTTTTGTTTTATTAAGGATGAAAAGGTAATTCTCATTCGAAAATTAGAATATAATTGGTACGAAGGTCGAATTCATCAACGGCAAGGCATCTTTCCGGCAGATCATATCGAAATTATTCGAGAACCAGCAATAAAACCATCGAAAAATCTTCAAAAAACATCTATTGAAAAGATTAACGTTGGTCCTGAGTTAACTTTGCCACTGCAAAGGTTAATTTTCTTTTGAAAATTCTATCACTCGAAGCATAAAATGTTTTTTTCTCGCATTCAGATGTCAAGTTTTATATGATTATACGCCGAAAAATCCTGATGAACTCGAAATTCACGCTGGAGATATCATCAAAATTCTTGAAATGTGCGACGATGGTTGGTATTGCGGTATTATGGAAAAGACAAGTCATAATAATACGAATGTCTTCGGAACTTTTCCTGGCAATTATGTTAAAATTTTGCCGATGTAAATCGAGTTCATTCTTGTCTTCGAACAGTGATCTGTCTCTTATGTTTGAGTTTATTTTATGGCAATAAGTTTTCTTTTAAAATGTATATCTCTAGTCGATATGAATAAAACAACAGAATCAAATCGAGATTTATTGTTTTTTTCTTTTTGCTCGATACGCCCGAAATAAAATATCAAATCTGAATGATTAATAAAAAAAAACGTCCCTTCTTCATGCACTCGTACATGGTAAAAAAAACATATAATTATTAACATGAAGCTCAACTAGTTGAGGCAGCTGACGTAGAAAAAAAAGCTTTTAACTACTTAAAAAAGAAACGAAATCAAAACTGACTCGTATTCCGAATCCGAATATACGCCGATGTTCTTCAAAATAACAGATTAACTAAACAAATAATCGTAGTCGATGTATTTAAAAGCTAAGTCTGACGAACATATGAGTGATTTTTTTTACTAGGAAAGAAGAAAAAACAGAAAGAAAGATTAAACGAATGTTTTTTTCTTTGATCTTCTTTTCTTAATATTAATAATCCTACTTGAATACTCTTGAAACATCGATTATACATACGAATGAGAAAAACATTTTCATTCATTTAAAATTTTCGTTTTTATCGATTTGTCGAATAACTCAAACATGACAACTACAAGAAGTCCATTGACTCGTAAGTTAATTTTTATTCACTATCTAAATTTTTTGTTTTTCTAGGAGCTACACCATTGCCTTGTCTCAATCAAAAACGGCAGGGTACACCGTTAAAACCAACTCTTTCAACCGCTGTTCATTCGATTTTACCCGATCTCAAATCGCCATCGATTATTGTTAAATCATCAACGAAAAAACGTGTCCGTTTTGCATTATCATTAGATCCACTCGAAGAAAGTGAAAACGAATATTCTTCCGAACGATTATCGGCGCCAGTAACACCGGCACCAGACAGATCAAAAGGTGAACCGTGGCGAGAGAACGGATCGATATTCGGTGCCTATACCGAATATCTACAAGACACAAATGTTCTCATGTCCGATCTCACCGAAAGCATTCGACCAACAACACCAACTCCTGAATTCGAATCGTCATCGAACTTCGCTCAAACCTATCACATTCAACGTAAATCACCGATGTTAGTCGTAGACGCGATAACAATCACAACATCGGCAAATCAATTGCCTCGACTTGCTCAACCACCGAAAACTGTAAAGAAAACTGTTAAAAAATCGCCAACACCAATGCCAACATTCGATACTCTCAGTAGACCACGATTAGTGACGCCTACGCCTACGCCTGCTCGTACTACTCAAGTCAAAAAAACTGTTTGTCCAACGATTTACAAAAATCCATTTCATTCTTCGCCAACCAGTTTGAAACGAAGTGATCTTCTCTTTCCGAGAATTAAATCTTCGAATTCATCCGAACGTGTCGTTCGCGCTGATCATACGATCGGCTCGAAAATTGTCAACGAATATATTCAAGCCAAAAAAGTCACCGAAGTCATTGCAAATCCGTTACCAGGAACGAACAATCAAATCAGTTACATATGTGGACATTCGATTATTCCACGTATTCGAAAAGCATCTCCGACCTATCAAAATCACGTTACCAACGAACCGTATTTCTATCAAACACATCGCCGTGATCAACTTCCACAGATTATTCATTGAACTCTGTACATATAAACACGACTATCGTCTTATCCTTCTTTTTGTGATTTGTTTTTGCCCAGTGATTAGATTTTTCGTTTTTTTTCTAATTAAATAACAAAATGAATTGAATTTTTCGAATTGTTTTTTATGTTGACAAATGGATTACGTCTCGTTGAATTTTTAATTTTGGTATTTGAGTCGATATGCAAGATATTTCATGAGAGTCGATGAATATAACGGTCCTATGTCAAGAGTTTGAACTGGACGTACAAAAAAAAGAACGTTGCACGTCTGATTTCTACTCCTTTCTCTCTCTCTCTCTCTCTTTTCTTTTTCTTTTCTGTCATTTTTTTTCTTCCGGTATTAAACGTCCGACGTACTACCGGTAACGAGCCTCTTTCTTTCGTTCTTCATGTTTTTTTTTGTCGATTTAATTAAAAGAGAAAATCTAACAAGTTAGTTGAGAAAAAAAACGAGAAAGAAAGAAAGAAAAGAACACTGTTCAAGACAAGTAGAAAAGAAGAGTTTTTTTTGTCAGGTTAGTTTTTATCCAAAAGGTTCGGTGCGAATGTTTATTTATACCGAACAAAACCAAAAGTCCTCATAAATCATTTACGCTTTTTTTCTTCTTATTCGTACTGACTATTTACAGAAGAAGAAAAATAAAGCAAATGACATATACCTGTAAGATACGAACTGATGCGTACAGTGATTTAAGTTTGTTGAAACAAAAAAAAATGACTAGAGATTATTTGTGAATACACTACTTCTTCTTTTCAAGCGTGTGCGTGTATGTGTGCTCTTCCTTTTGTGTGCAACTCAAGGTTGTGCATTGAAATGAATTCGTCTATACTGTATTAACTAATATACATTCCATTATATCACGTCCAACATCAAGGACATCATGACAACGTACTACTACAGCTGTCATCGATTCGCTCAGATTTGTTTTATTCGGTCATATTACATTATTGTGAATAGAATCCAGTTGATACACAATTTTCTGTTCTCTCTCTCTTTTTTTTTCTTCTTCTTTTATCTACTGATTTTTTCCTTATTCTTTGTCTAATCATGTCTGTAAATATAAAGTATTCGTCATCAAGGTAACAGAACAATTCAAAGTAATAGGTTCGTTGTTCAACATTTTCTTTTTTTCTTCAAGATGATAATAGACATATCCTCTTCACTTCTTGCCAAGCAGAAGGAAAAACACTGTGTATGAGTAATCTCCCTAACATTTTAGAACATTCTTTTACTCCATTCTGTGAATTAGAACGGGTTTTTTTCTCTCGCTCTCTCTCTCTCTCAATTCTCTTCCGATTTTTAATATAGAAGTGAAAGAAGGTGACAGAAGAAGAACGAGAAACGCATAAGTCGTGTGCGGACGCGCGCATATGCTCATAAAACAGTCATTTTGCTTGAAACTGTCGGTTATTAGTGTTGACTATCGTTCTCAACCGGCAAACGACTTTTTTTTCAGAGAAGAAAAAAGTGTCGACCGTTTTACCGCTGCTGCGACTACTATTGAAAAAAAGAAAGAGAGAATAAAGTAAGAGGAAAAAAATCTTACTTCTGTACCATTACTTATTTTACTCATACAAAACTCATTGATAAAGATAAATAAATCTGATATCGATACTTATTTGACTAATTTTTCATTACAAAATTTCTTTCTTGATTTTATTTTTTTTCAGATTAACATATATTAACAATTCGAGACAAGAAAAAAAACATTCGTTTTAAATGCCAGAATTTCAGAGACTTGTCCTTTTTGCTGGAGCAGGAATCGCTTGTCTTGCTACTTTACTTCTAATTATCAGCGTTGCTACACCATCATGGGCCAGTGATGGCAATGGCAATACAATTGGTCTATTTCGACGATGTTTTTCAACCGAATCAGCTTATTACGCTAGTGGTGCAGGCTGTCACGCTGCTAATCGTACAACTCAAGGCGGTCTATCTGTCTTCGGACTTCTATTACTTATTTTCGGTGTTTTTGCGACGATTGCTGCTGCATTCACAAGAAATGCTATGCTCTTATTAGCATCCTTAGGTTTACTTTATTTTGCATCGATGTTCGTTATGTCTGCTTACGCGACATGGGGAGTTTACTCGCGTGATCCAGATACATATTTGTTTCCAGCAAATGCAAGTAGCTACAGTTTTAGTGGTCATACATCGTTAAGTTATTCGTACAATCTATGTGTAGCAGCACATTTCTTTCTTTGGTCAGCACTTACCTTAGTGGCGTTTGGTGTCGGACATTATTGGGGTTCGGAACGAAATTCTTAAAATGAAACTTCTCTCTCTATCTTTACGAAAGAAATAACCAAAAAAACAATTCAAATTAATATATTATTTAAAAACACACTTGGTACTTTCTCTTTCTCTTTCTCTCTCTCTCATCATTTCTTTTAGTTTTACTTAATCCATTCTGTTCAGTTTTTTCTTTGTTTTGTTCTTCATATTCATTTAGTTAAAAATCTGAATGAATACTCCTCATATGTATAATCTGCTCTGTTCTTTTTCGTTTGTCGTCTTGTGTTACTATTTGACTAGTTAAATATGTGACACTTTGTGATATATGTCAGTGAGAATGAATTCAACTTTTTTGCTCTCTCTCTCTCTCTTTTTTTTGTTTCCAAACAAAATGTTGATTTATTCATTCTCGAAAAAAAACATACTCTCCTTTTTTTTGTACTGCATGTTATGCTGTTTCTTCTTTACTATGAAATCTTATCTTTTGAGTGAACAATAATCGTTGCTTATAACTATGAAAATACAACATAAATATTCCAGAACATGATTTTGATTTAACCAAATCAAAGAATTCAGTTTTTGTTTTTTGTTTACTACAACAATGAAGTCCGATAATCTTATCTTGAATGTTAGAAATACAAAAAAACAGTACATCAATTTTTGTCATCGTTTTTTTTTCTATCAACATACGTCTCTTCCCTCTTTTCGTTCTCTCTCGCTCTCCCTCTTATTTAGCCACACAGACATACAGTAAACTCGACAAAGCACAGATATAGCGTGACAGCAGTCTGATGCCGACATAGAGATAAGCATAAGTCAGTTTCCCTTTTCATTTTCTACCGAAGAGATGTTTCTTTTGTGTCATTTTCGTCTCTCTCGCACACACACATACACATACGAAACCTAGTCTTATCTCGTCGTTTTCTTCTTTTTTTTATTGTATTGTATTGTACTTCTTCATCAAATTCTCATTTGTCTTGATTTGCAATCTTTTCTCGTCTCATCTTGTGTTTATTCAACGGTCTATTGCAGGTATCATCATTAGCATTGAGAATAGATCGTCTTCTAAGTGAATTTTACAATCTTATATACAATTATATCATTTGTGTTTGTATATCTAGAGAAAAATAGAACTCGTTGCCTATTGAGTAATCGAATTTGTTCACAAGATAGACAAAAAAAAGAAACTAGAAAGTTGTTTCTCTCTCTTTCTTGATACTTTTTCTCAATTAGTTATCGTTATTGTTTTCTGTTATCAGTCGAATGTTTGACTTGGTTGATTGGTCGAGCTCGTACGTCTTCATCAACTCATCAACTAGGAAAATGTCAACACACTCTCAAACTTAGATACCGAGTTAAGAGAAATAGCCAACCCTTCATTCTTTATCACTTCTTCTATGTGCACAGTGGGCGAATAAACCTACATAATAATCAAGTATGTAATAATCTTTGACAAAATTCTCATTTATTATTATTATTATTATTATTATTATTATTATTCGATTTGAAGGCGAGAAAAAAAACTCGTTGAGATGAGATCTATTTTTAGAGATTTGATTTTCTTTTTTTGAAAATTCAAACAAAACTTTTGTCTAATTACGTTTTGATACGATTGTGCTGTCTCATTGGTAGAAAAAACGGCGAGGAGAAAATAAATGGCAAACGACTTATATCGATGCTCGTTTGCAAGCGAACGAATGATAACGATTGTCAAGTCATTCTGTGTGTATATCCTCAAGCTAACTGTATATAGGAGATAAACAATCTATCACATGACGATGATGAGTCTTCCTCTCTTCCTTGCTGATGATAGTGGGACGAACGAACGAGCGAATAAGAGAAAAAAAAGAAAGAGAAAATCGACTGGCTCACGATGTGTGCCAATCGTTTTGCTTTTTTTCTATAATATTTCTCTTATGTGCGAACGAACCGAACAATTGCTATCACCTTATCATTTCTCTTTTTCTTCTCTCTCTCTCTCTCTCTCTCTCTCTCTTATTTCTCTGCATCGTTCTTTCTGTGCTCAAGTTTTGCCGTTTTTTTTCACAACATTTCTACTCGAACAAGATATTATTTTCTTCGTCGTTTTCTTATGGATAACAATCCGTTAACACCGCGTGCAAGCAATTTCAGTATCGCCTCACTGATTACATCAGATTGTTGCGATGATGAGAATAGTTTATATCATTCGATGACGAGTCCAATAGAAAGCAATAGTATCAATAATAATCATACAAATTCTCATCTTTCGAATTTGTTAACTAATAAATCTTCTTCTCATGATTATTATCCAACAGATTCACAACAAATTCGTACGGCAACATTAACCGAAGCCAATCACGGACAGTATCAGCAATCAAATAAAAAAGTGACAAATCTGCAAAAAAGTTTAACTTCAATTCGAAATATGGAAGGTTCGTCCAGATTCAGCGTTTGCTTTTCTATTTTTCGAAAATTTTCTCGTTTCTCTAGATTATATTCAATCGGCAACGGAGAAAATCAAATCAACATCAACAAATATGCTTGATATGAATAAATCAGATAGTGAAAATGGTTCGAATACAAACGGAACTAATGATTTAAAAAAACTTCTTCATCCGAAATTAACTAATATTAAAATGGTTATCGAATCGAAATCTCTCTGGGATGAATTCGATAAACTTGGCACGGAAATGATCGTTACACGATCGGGAAGGTAATCTAACAGACAAAATCAAAATACATCCATATCTCGTGTTTTGTCTTGACGTGTTAATCATTCGAGTTAATTTGTTAAACAATCGATGAAACAAGTCAATCGATTGTTAAGATACTTTTCTATAGCCTGATGAAAAAGTCATTAATACCGAAATGGAACTAACCAAAGTGTAATTAAGTTTCTCATTCGATGTGCAAGTGAAGTGTAATGAATAAAACACAACGACGAATGATATTGAATATCATTTGAGACAACAAGAGATAAGACTGATGCTAATGGCTCAATCGAATGATGTCTCTTGAGATCATCACACAATTCGAACGGAAAAGCACGTCGCTCGTGCGAACATGTGCTACTGATAGCTCGAAGAAATGAATATATTTCCCTATGACAGAAGATTATCAATCACGTTCGAGATAACAAGTCTTAACGATTGATATTCCGTTTTTTCTTCTTTCTTTTAGACGAATGTTTCCAACTTTACAAGTGAAAATCTACGGCATGGACCCGTCGGCTACTTATTTGTTAATGGTAGACTTTGTACCACTCGATGACAAACGATATCGTTACGCTTTTTATAGGTAAATGAGAGATTTGATTTGAATTTTAATTAACAAAACAAAATGTTTCTTCTTTTAGTTCGAGTTGGGTCGTTGCTGGAAAAGCTGATCCTCATTGTCCGGGTCGTTTTCATGTTCATCCTGATTCTCCTCAAACGGGCGCAGCTTGGATGAAAAATGTTGTTTCATTTGATAAACTTAAATTAACCAATAATCTTCTCGATGAAAACGGACATGTAAAGATAAATGATTTTCTCTCTCTCTTTTGTTTTTACTCAATGTTTGCATGTAAAGATTATTCTCAATTCAATGCATCGATATCAACCGCGAGTTCATTGCGTTTATTCGCCGTCGTCGAAAGCCGATGAATTACTCGTTCAACAGACACAAGCATTTCGAACGTTTACTTTTCCTGAAACGAAATTTATCGGCGTCACAGCCTATCAAAATCATCGAATAACACAATTGAAAATTGCATCGAATCCTTTTGCCAAAGGTTTTCGAGATTGTGATCCCGAGGATTGGTAATCGAACAAATTTTTTTCTTGATACAAAACTAAAACCTATCGATTCAATTTTCAGTGTAGCAGAAGTTTTAAATCATTTGAATTCGAATCAACGTTTACTTCGGTCACATCCGAAATCAAATAATAATAATAATGCGAATAATTCAACATCGATAACACAACCTAATCTATCAGCTAGTTCGCCAACATCTTCGAATATGTTTAATACGGCAGCTGCTGCGATTACTTCTCGATTTATGTCTGATCCTCAAGGTAGAATTCCACGACTAACAACAAAAAAAAAACAATCGAATATTCCTTTTTTTGCTTCTCTAGATCCAACTGTCAATTTCATATCTCCATCAGCGTATTCCCTAGTCAATCCCGATCTCGCCAGTTATGCTGCTGATGCATTTGTTTATTCTCAACTCTCGGATTTAAACTATCGATCAGTTAGCGAACCAACATCATCATCAAATGCTCATCATCCCACACGAATGAGTCCATATGCTCGGCAAACATTTTATCCCATGTACACTCAACGTGATATTCATTCACCATCTCGTCCAACCGCTGATTATGCTTAAAAAAAAAACTTTTTCTTATTTACCAACAACAAATTATCTTATTCACTTTTCTTTTCTTTTTTCTCGAATTAGTTTCCTTCGTTTTAGTTTGACTCAAACAAAAAAGGACATCTTATTTGTTGTGAGCCCTTGGTCAGATCTCATTTGACTTTGTAAAAACACACACACACACACACACAAATTGAACAGCATGTTGTTTTTTTGTAATCTCATCTTGAAATGAAAATAAAAAGCAAATGATTTTTTTTGTCTTATTGAATATCATCGAAGCGGCATCTTCTTGATCTTTTTATCGAGACGATAAGTAACTTTATGTGTTTATATGATATCTATCTGTCATGATTATTGTCAGAATACACACACACATATTGTGATTTGTTTATATCTGTGTTGTGAGTAGGAAATTAGCTGAACGTTGGTAACTAATTGAAGTTTGATAAATAAACAAATTCTAGTTTAAATCAAGATTGCAAAGGTTAGATATATAACAGAAACGAAATATCGATATCATCATATTTATTAATGCAGAAGAAAAAAAGAGAAAAACGACATTAAAAAAATTCTGGGTTTTTTTTTGTCTCTACAAAACGCACTCATCACACACTAAGTTCAACTATTGAAACTAAACATTTTGCTCGTTTATTCATTTCATTTACAAACATTTCATATGGCATGATCGTTTGTATTAATAAATTCTGTTCATCATTTTCAACAAAACGATTCAATGAATATTCAATTGGTGACGCAATTTTCCACGAACGTAAACACGGATAATGTTCGCCGATGAACGTCGCTGCTGCTAATTGTGTTGTCAACGAATTCGGTCCGCGAACACTTAAACTTTTCAATGTTGTCAATCGTTGACAACAAGCAATTAATTCGAGATAATCATTCGATGAAAATCGATTATAATCGAGATCCAAAACGACCAAACGCGTTTGTTTCATAAGAACAATGAGTAATTGTCTCATGAAACGATTCAATCGATTTGTACCTAAATCTAAATGCAAGAATTGATGTCGAGCACTGAATTGATTGAGTGCAAGTAGATCGAGTTCGGATAACGAACAAAAATCGAGATTCAAAACATCTAATGAATGTTCAATTGAATTGAGGATAAATTCCAGACGATTGGTCACTGGTGAACCGCTCAGCGAAAGATTCTTGAGATGTTTTAACTGTGATAGAACTTGACAGAACTGTTCTAAATCTTCTCGATTCAAACGAAAATCAATGAAATTACACGATAAATCTAACGTATGCAATTGAGTGAGATGAGGCAAACGTGGAAGAAAATATTTGAGATTTTGTCGTGTAAGAACATTGTACGGAACACGTAGCGTATGAACAAACTGAAAATAAAATCAATGAGAAATGTCTCGGTATTTTTTTGCTTTTTGATTTTCTTACGCGTTTATCGACATGATCGAGAAAATTACTGACAAGTGCTAAGCCGATGCAACGCATGTCAATTGTGGCAATTTGTAATTGAATATTCGGCGTTGACGAACGTAATGCTGAGAGAAGTTCAACGTACGTTCGATAGTCTTGTATGATACAGTCGAATCGAATTATAATTCGATCATCGGGATACGAATTTGATTTAATAAGATCTTCGTTTGAAGTTCGATTCTCATTTGTTGTGACTAAATGTTGATGTTGTTGATTGTAAATATCGATCAATTCATTTCGTTTTGATTCTTTTTCAGCAAGACGACAATGCGTCGAAATATAACGAAGAATCAGTTCGACAACAGGAAAATTTGTTACATCAAGAATACGAAGATGAGACAGTTTTTTCTCATTGATTTGCTGTCGAATCGAATCAATAAAACGTGGAATGATAATTACTGAATATTTAATCGCTTGTTTTGTTCGTTGTAAAGCCGTTTTTTCGCATAGTAACATTTTCAATGAAGTTAATTTCTTATCAACAAAATTCTCCAAACGAAAAACACGATACGGCCATCGAGTTATCAGAATATTTATACATGTATCATCCTGTGTACTGTTTAAAGCTGCACGAAAAAGTGAAGAAAATAATTCTTTCGGAATAATTTCACATGCGTATTCAGTTAGACTATCATTTTGAACGATAATTGAACTGCAAATATCGACTAATTTCGGTATTCGACAAGAATTGATCGTCGATTTCGAGTCTTCATCGTCGAGATAATTTATCGGGAATGAAGCACCATTACGAAAGAATAAATAGGAGAAATCATTCGAAATTGTTTCGGACATAGTTTTTATATTGACGAATTCGTTGTCATCTCAAGGCATTGAGAGAATGTGCGAAACAAACTCATTCCAAGGAATGACGCATCCACAGTTTACATAGCTTGACTTCTATTCGTTGTTGTCGAGGAAGAAAAGAATTGAGAGAAGAGAGGACAAGAATTGATTAGAATGGTCGAATAGAATAGAAAATAGATATTTAGTTAGTTAGTTTCTTTTGCTGTATGTATGAGATTTCATCAAATCGGACATTATGGACCTATTGGCGCCATTTGTTTCATTTTATGGATGTAAAAACAAAAACGAATTCAATTGATTAAAAAAAAATAAACAAACAAATCGCGTTTTTCTAGTACAATCAATGCGTGGAATTGTCTTGTGCAATGGTTTCCACCGAATGTTGACGATTTACTTAGTTTGATTAATGTTGCCGTATTTTGGCTATGGTTTATATTGATTTTCTATCATTTTTTTCGAACGATTCTCATTGGACCTGGTTTGTTAATTCATGATTTGAAAGTAAATAATCGTTTCCATTGTACGTAGGGTTCGTGTCGAAGAATTGGCAACCGAAGAGAAAAGAAGATCGAAAATATCTCGACTATTGTGCGTAAAACATTCGAATTGATTCGATTTTTTGAAATCAAATTGTTTATCTAGGTCCGATTTGTTCGAATTTCAAAGCGTCACGCTCTCATCATTGTCGACGATGTCGTCGATGTGTTCTCAAACTCGATCATCATGTAAATTCGTGTTTAGAATTTCATTCAACAACTCTCATTCATCAATCGACAATTGTAGTGTCCATGGATGAATACTTGCATTGGTTATTTCAATCAAATTGATTTCTGTTGTTTTCTATTCTATTCAATTCTCGGTTCGATTCATGCTTTGCTCATGATCTGTCCGTGTATTTATCGAGTATTATTCGTTCCGTATTATCCGTATACTTGGCAATCGAATCAACCTGTCTTTCGGTTTACGTGGTTCAGTTTATTAGCATCGATCCTATCGATAGGTTTAGCCATCGGTGTGATTCTTGCAGTTTGTAGAAAATAATGTGATTTTTCGATTGATTTCATATTTTCATTCGTCAGGTTGGATTTTTGTTGATTATTCAATTGAGAAATATATTCTACAATCAAACGACAGTTGAATTTTGGATTTTACGACGAATTTATCGTCGAAATCCATCGTTTATCTATCCGTATGATGTTGGTTTCAAACAAAATTGTCTTCAATTATTCAAATCAATGGATCCCGATTTTGTTTGGCCTGTACGAGCTGATTGTCATCCGTATGCCTTCATACGTGAACATCTCGAGCAGAGGTATGTTAAATAAATTTCGCCGTTTTTTTTCGCCGAATGTCTCTCGATCGAATCGAAATTTACTCATTGCGTTGAAAAAGAAAACACAAACACACGTTCATTCAACAATCTCGTGCGATTCGCTATTGAAATTTGAATATTTTCTCATTATCTTCTAGCTTGCATATTACCACACACTCGCGTTCTCGTCTAACTGTGCGCGCATGTATTTTCGTTTCTTCGATTGCGCTTATTCTAATGCTCGAACAATGTGATATTCAATCGATTTATTCGTCGCGAAACATAACGAATGAACTATGAATCTCCTTTTTTTTTGTGATTCTGTTTGTAAAAAAAATTTGTTTTTCTTTTTTTTCTTTTTGTTATCGTTTTACTCGACGTCTTAGAACAAATGCGATATTTTATTGAAGCGCGTTTACGCCGTTTGAGAACAACAGAAAAAACAAACGAAATTGTTATATTATTTGTTTTTTAATGTAGATTCGAACATTGACAATGAGTGCGTCTGGCAAAGTGGTTAAAACGAAATTGTTCATCGGAAATCTTGATCAAAGAACACAAACAGGTGAGTGAATTTGATGGAAATATGAGAGAAAAGGAAAGTTTTTCGATGGATTTAGAGGAATTAACTGAATTATTTGCACCGTTTGGACCGGTACTTGAAGCATCAGTGATAAAAGATTATGGTTTTGTGGTAAGAGGAATTGATATAGAAGATTTTGATTGATTGAAGAATTTTTGATGATTTAGCATTATGGTTCAATAGAAGAAGCAGAAAAAGCAGCTGTTGCTTTGAATAATAAAGAATTTCGTGGCAAACGATTACGTGTTGAGGTAAGTGAATAGTCAATGTCGAGGTTGTTTTTTGTAATGGTGAATTTAGTTGTCAACAAGTACGGTACGGCATCGACCTGGTCAACCGGAACCTGCTAGTGCATTGAAACAGTAGGTTTAATTCGATTTGGTAGAAGAAAAAGCTTCGACTGAACTTCTTTCTCTAGTCCTCGTGCTCGTGGTGGAGGTAGAGGCAATGGTAATGGCATATATCACTACAATTCAGGTCCATACGGTGCTGGTGCTGGTGGTGGTGGAGGTCCAATGCGACATAATCATTCATCATGGGCTCGTCAAGATGCTCGACCCTACGATAATATTCCTTATAATCATGGTGCTTATGATCGTTCTCGTCCTCCATATGATAATCGAATGGATTCGAGACGTTATTATGATGAACGACAGGACAATGGTTTTCCTCTTCCACCGCCACCACCTCCTCCTTCGGAATACGATATGCCTGGTTATGGAAATAACAATGGTGGACCGATGGGACAACGTCATTATCGAGATTTACCACCTCAATCTCGACCTGACGCTTATCCACCTAATCGGTAAAAAACAATCTTCATTTTTATTATAATAAGTTTTCTTTTTAAAATCTAGATCATATGATCATCATCCTGATATGCCATCTGCTGATCCCTATTACAGCGGTGGATTACCATCTGGACCACCACCGCCTAACGTTGATCCTTACCAAAACTACGATCCATATTCAAAATATTACTCAAATCGACCACGTGAATCCGACTATTCTGGTCAACGGTTTGTCATTTCTTCTTGTTCACATTACATCTCACCCATTGTTTTCTTCTTCTTCTTCTAGCGATTACGATCCGTATCCACCCTACCGCAATGATTCCTACGGAATATCAAGTAACAATCAACCTGCTCGTCGTCATCAACCATCAGCTGATATTCGTTCACCGGACGGTTTTTATCCTCCTCAAGATCGATCTCAACATCCACCATATCAAGCAGCTGGCTCATCGAACTATCCTTCGTACTATGGCATGCATCAACGTTAATATCTTATCATTTGATTGACTAATTTTAGTATATACACAAACATGAGAACGTATTCCCAGATGAATTTCTCGTGAATATGTGTGTATCATCAATACGAAATAAAACTGTTTACCATTGTTTTTTTTGTTTTTTTTCTCCTTTGTACATGAATGCACCACAGAAAAAAAAAGAAAACATTTAATTTGTACAAAAATCTTTCTTTCTCTTCAGCTCATATCTCTATACATATATTTTCTCTGTTCATGTTAACACTAGATGATTGAAATTATATTAATCAACAACAATGAAGAACAGATTCGTCCAGAATTTGCTACTGTAAGTTCGATTTCGAGGGGAAAAACGATCATATTTTTCTTTTGTTCAGCCTTTAGTCGAACAATTAAATCCGAATAATGAATCTGTACATGTGAATATTCAATACGCGAATGAACAATTGACTATCCAACGTGATGATACATCAAAAATTCTATTTCGCCGTCCATCATATTGTCCATTTACAAATCTCTTTCTTCAAAATAATTCTTCACAAATTCCGGTCAATCCGTCGAATAAAATCGCTCTTGGCGTTGTCATACTTTTCGAATCGCATGATCATCGCGTTCTACTAACACGACGCGCCGCTCATATGCGTACATTTCCATCGTGTTGGGTTTGTCCGGGCGGTGGAATCGAAAAAACTGAAACAGTAAAATATTATTCGTTGTTTTTTTCGATTCTATCTCATCGATTTTCATTTAGTTATTACAAGCTGGCATACGAGAATTACACGAAGAAGTCGGCATTGAAATTCAAGAGAATGAACTCGAAACAGCCGAGACTTTAGCTTTGTGGGAGGTAAAACCAATGATTTGACTTTAGATAAGAGAAGAAGGGAAAGACAAACTTTTCTACTCTAGTCTTCGTTTCCTGTTGAACTTTCTCACGGTTTACCACGACGTCATCATATTGTAATTTATTTGCACATACGTTCATCTCGAACAAGTGACGATATTTCGGTCACAATCGATCCGAAAGAAGTCGATGCCTATGCATGGCTGTCATTCAAGCAAATCGGTTATATCTGCGCGCAATTGGATCTCGCTGAAAGTTCCGATGTATTCAACGCACATGTTCACGAAACGGGAATGTGTGAATTACCATTTCACTCGTTAACAAGTGCGAATCACAGTGAAAGAGAAAATCTAACCAATGGAACTCGTTTTGCTCTCGAGCAATTGTATCTTTTAAATTCTCACTAATTTCTGTGATATTTTTCTAGCAATGACTCATTTTATTGTTTTTTTCAGATAGATATTTGTTTTCTCACGTCTCTCGTGTTAGATGATGTCATCGTTTTCGAATGAGTAAGATCAAGTTATTTATTAGACCGTCAGTAATCGATTAGTCATTAGTTTTCTCATGAATCAAGCGCCGTGGTTCGCTGAAAAAAATGTGATAGCCGGCCTTTTAGTCGGATTTTTCGGAGGTAGAATAGAAGAGAAAAAAGCATGATAAGTATTTATTTTGTGTAGGCTTGGCATGTGGATGGTTGTTTAGTGCGTCATTTTTTGTTAATAATGATGTAAAAGTTGTTTCGAAAAAGTTCGATCCGAAGAAAGACGAACGAGAAGACGAGAGAAGTGTCAGTTACGATTTGGAATTTTAGAAAAAAAAATGAAATAATATTTGGTATGATTTTTAGTTTGAACCCGGGTGTTCAGATACTGATGGTGAATATAAAGTAAGTTCGTATTCGAACAGTTCGATGGAGAATATCGATGAAATTTCAGATGGTACTCGTAGTACGAAACGATCTCAAAATGGGCAAAGGTAATTTTGATTTTGAAAAACTTGACAATTTGACTTTTTGCGTTTTGTCTTAAATAGGAAAAGTAGCAGCACAGTGTTCTCATGCTACACTTGGTTGCTTTCAAAAAGCGTGTGAACAAGCTCCTGATGCTGTCGACACATGGTTTACATGTGGTCAAGCAAAAGTTGTGTGTAAATGTGAATCTGCTGATGAATTGTGAGTTGTCAAAATTGATTGACTCAAAATTCGATTTGAAAATCGGCATTTCAGAGAAGAATTACGACTTCAAGCCAAACGAAAAGGTTTAACAACATGTTTAATACGTGATGCAGGTAAGAAGATAATTCAGCAAAAAAGAAAACGCCAATGTTTCGTCTGTTTTTAAGGACGAACACAAATCGAACCAGGTAGTAAAACGGTGCTCGGAATCGGTCCAGGTAAAGTCAAAACAGAAAAAAACAACAAACTTCATTGATATAATTTCTTTTAGCTCCATCGAAAGCGATCAATGAAGTGACTCGACATTTAAAATTATACTGATTTTTCTTTTCTATTCAATAAACTCGAGATTCTAAAACTCGATCTTCTATTTCAGATGAGTGACGCTACTACTCCGACACTCCCATCGGGTTCGAACTCGAACCGAAACGCACTCATGGGATACAACAATCATTTCGGCAAATATGTTAAACTCAATGTTGGCAATCATCTCTTTCTAACAAGTTTCGATACGCTTACAAAAGAAGATACCATGTTCAAAGCGATGTTCAGCGGTCGAATGGAAGTTGTACAAGACAGTGAAGGTGCGTTCTTTCCTTTTTCTCAAAGAAATTCGTTCAGTAATTTAGTGTTGATTTCAGGTTGGGTTTTAATCGATCGTGATGGCAAACATTTCGATTTAATTTTAAATTATCTTCGCGATGGAACAATCAATTATCCTGAATGCACTCAAATATTAACTGAAATCTTACAAGAAGCTAAATTCTATTGTATCGAATCGCTTATCGATCTGCTCGAACAACAATTACGAACACGTTCGAGAAAAACGACCGGTGATACGGATGCGTGCTGTAAAGTTATTATGTTAACATCAGCGAAAGAATTGCCAAACATTGTTGCAACAGTACGAAAGCCAATTGTGAAATTAGCTATCAATCGACATAATAATAAATATTCTTACACAGCGTACGGATACTTTCGATGAAAGAAAATGATGTTGAATTTTGTAATTTAGATCATCGGATGAAATGTTAATGAAAAATATCGAATTATTCGATAAATTGAGTATTCGTTTACATAATCGAATTTTATTTATAAAAGATGTAACGGGCAGCGAAGAGATTTGCTGTTGGAGTTTTTACGGAAATGGTCAGAAAATGGCTGAAGTTTGTTGTACATCGATTGTTTATGCAACTGAGAGAAAACAAAATAAAGTTCGTTCGATTAAAAAAAAACCAACAAATATCAATTTAATCTTTATTCGAATTAGGTTGAATTTTTCGAAGCAAGAATCTACGAAGAAACTCTAAATATTCTTCTCTATGAAAATCGAAACGCTTCCGTCGATGAAATAATTCGAGCAACAACGCCACGATTTGCATCAGCGGCATTAACCGATGATGATCTCGATGAAGAACGATCAACCACAACGACAACAGCATCTGCCACAACTACGAATTCAGCATCAGCATCAGCATCAGTATCAGCCTCAACAACTAGTCGACCAGTACGAAAGCGCTAAGAGAATTTTAAAAAGCATCTATCTGCATGTCAATGTGTGTGCGTGTGTTTTCCCCTTTTCTCGTTTGTATTTAGTCAGTTATTTTGCATTTTCTATATTTGTGGATAAATGAATGAACCTTTGAAATGTTTTATTTCTTTTTTTTTTCTCAATAATAAAATATTTTCGATGATAGATATGCTTTAACAAAGAAAATTCTCGTTTTTATTGATCTTTTTTCGCTTTTTTCGGAGATTTCACTGATGATGATGATGAATTCTTATTGCCATTCGAGGTTTTGCTTGAGTCATCAGGCTTTTGCCAAGTAACGGGATCCTTTCGATACATTGGCCACGGTGGCAACGTCAACTTTTTAAAACAAAAAGCAAAATTAGAAAACGAATTTAGAAGAAACAAAAAAGATGTCTTACTAAAGCAGAAACAAAAACTCCAAAGAGAACACTATAAATAGTCACACTAAATTGTTGCATTACATAACCAGCGATAAAACCGATGATCTATTTGAGAAAAATAAAATGAATTGCTGAATGAGAAAATACGACATACACCGAAGATAGTGATGATTATTTGAAATAATCGTTCGGCCTTTTTTTGGCCACGAAAATCCTGAAAATAGACTCGAAATTCATCGGTCTGAATGAAGACAAACAATTTCTACCATATGTGTTGCAAATGGCCACTGGATATCGATCATTTTCACTCTGTATATCGTTGAAATGAAATGAAATATATCGTTTGATTAACTGACACGACATAGACTCGATCTATTGGTTTATTTCTCAAGCCATTCGATACCTTTTTCATTTCTTCTTTCTGTTAGAGGTCGTTTCTATGTATGAAATGACGTGCGATGGTCGTAAATCTGGATGATTCATGATCACTCATAACTCTTAAACTCGGCAATACATTTGATCAAATACTCAAGTTACAGTCATGGAGAAATACAACAAGCAAAAATTAATTGGCTCAGGAGCTTTCGGCAAAGCCTGGCTTGTGCAAGCGAAAATCGATGGAAAAAAACTAGTCATGAAAGAGATTAATATTGGCAAAGTAGAGTTATTTTGAGAGTTTAATTTTCATGCTATGTTATCGGTTTAGATGGGCAAGAAGGAACGAGATGATTCGAGAAAAGAAGTATGATTTTGTTCTGTGAATTTTGAATAAAGTTTTTGTTTTTTTTTCTTGTCTCCAGGTGAAAGTTTTGAGCGAAATGAGGCATCCGTATATTGTTTCTTATATCGAGTCATTTGAAGGTATTTTTTAATTTTATAAGTGTTGAGTTTTGAAAAGAGGAAAACATATTTGATTCAGATGCGTCAAGTTTATTTATTGTCATGGATTTTTGTGATAGTGGAGATTTACATACACGTATTCTTGGTCAACGCGGTGTTTCATTTAGCGAAGAACGGATACTTGATTGGTTTGTGCAAATAACTCTCGCACTCAAACATGTACACGATCGAAAAGTACTTCATCGTGATATTAAATCACAAGTAAATATCTTCGATTTAAAAATCAGATGACACTAATTGCCAAACTTTCATTTCGAAGAATATCTTTTTAACAAGTGATGGTTCAGCAAAATTAGGTGATTTCGGAATATCAAAAGTTTTAAATTCGTATGAATTCAACAGAGTTTATTATTTTTAAGCTAATTCTTTTTTTTATTTATATAGTACGTGCGAATTAGCACGAACACAAATTGGCACACCGTATTATCTCTCGCCTGAGATATGCCAACAAAAACCGTATAATAATAAATCCGATGTATGGAGTCTCGGCTGTGTTCTCTATGAATTGACTACACTTAAACATCCGGTAATTGAAGGCGAATCAATGAGATTGATAAATGAGAATTATTGATTTTAGTTCGATTCAAATAGCATGAATGGTCTCATGATGAAAATTATTCGGTAATAAAGACAAATTAATTTTGTGTTGTATTAATATTTTGATTTCAGTGGCACATATAATCCAGTTCCAGTGACATTTAGTAGTGATCTACGAACTTTGATTGCATCAATGTTGAAACGCGAACCACGGTAGATTAGGATGAACTAACTATTCAATGATAATCATATTTAACTTGTAGTGAACGTCCATCAGTCAATACAATTCTACGAAAACCATTTATCTATCGTCGGGTTCCAAAGCATTTAGCAGAAGATGTAAAACTTCATTCAATTGAATTTCTCTTTTATATTTTCTTTTCTTTCTCAAGATTCATCAAGCAGAATTTAACCATACAGTTTTACACGGTCAACGATTATCTAACGATCTTGGTCACATAGTTCCTCCGCCTCTTCCTCGTCCTTTGGTTGTTCCAAAACCAAACATTATGCATCCACCAGTCTCTTCTCGACCGAATTCAGCTGTTGGATCGCGAGCAAAACCTCACGAACCAGTCAAAGCTTTTCCAACACCATCTCCTGCAGCACGTCCGGCATCGGCAGTACCTCGAGTTCCAAGCAGTGGTGCTAGTCGGTACGTAAAACAGAGAGTCTTCGGTTCATTTGAACGTTGTGATTGTTAATTTTAGTGCTTCTTCAGAAAAGAAACCCGCGGAAGTTAATCCAAAACGAGTAGTGTCCGTTGATAAAGAGAATGAAATCGACAAACGACGCAAAGAGCTTGCAAAACAAAAAGAATTACGAGAGAAACAGGCGAAAGAAGATGTTCGTGTTTTCTTTTTTTACTTTCAAAAAGAAGTGACGTTTTATTTCTTGTATAGGCGGATAATTTAGCTAAGAAACAACAGGAATTAAACGAAAAAGAACACCTGAAAAACCTTCAACGTGACCGTGAACGTCGTCGTTTATTACTGAGCAATAGTGATTCAGTACGGTTATGACTATTTCTTTACAGAGAGAAAAAACTTTTCTATGGTTAAAATAGGATCAAGCGGATAATTCAAATCAACGTGCAACTCCACTCATCGTTCCACAACCTAAACCAAATCAAATCTACACTCCACCATCAATTAAAGAATCTGTAAATATTCGAAATTTTCTATTTTATTAACTAAAAACTTGTTTTTCAAGGTACCACCTTCACCAGTTCCTAGTACACCTAAACCAGGTAATTATGCACAATATCACGAAGTGTTAGATGCACATAAACAAAAAATAGCCGACGGTGAACGTCGTATGGATGCCAATCAAGGACACAAACCTACTCCTCATATTCAAGTCTATCAAAGACCTGCTCCTGGTCATCAAAATCTGCGGCCAACACCAAATGTGGGTCGACCAGCTTTACTTCGAAATGATTACTTAGAAAATCGTCGTCAAGCACAACTTAATAAAGCTCGTGGGCAAGGCTATGGTCCCGTATGTCGTTTCTACATGTTTAATTTTGTTTTTGACAATGCATAATGATTGATTTTTAGGGAGCTGCTGCAGCCATTAATCCAAGTGCAGGTGCTCTTGCTCATGTAGCTGCAGAAATGAATCGAGATCTCGAAGAAATTCGTCGAAAAAATCTACGAAAGCCACCAACAGCCGTCAGAAAGCCGGTTGTTGCTAGCCAAGTTGACGAACAATATCGTTCGGCTTACGATCAAAAAGTCATACTTGCACAAAAAGAAAAAGAAGTAAAAATCAATTGATACGATCGAACTAATTCAATGAGATTCTTTGTTCTTCTTTTCATTAGAGACAAGCACAAGAAGCTTTGAAAAAAATCGAACCTGTCAATAATAATCTAACTGAATTATTAAATAACATTAATTTCAATTCAGAACAAGAACGTAAAAAGGCAATTCTTGATAATTTAAATAAGAAAAGTGTTCGCGAAGGTTGGGACGAACATGCAGGTCCACCGAAATCTCGTCCTCAATGGAGTCAACAAGCTCGTCTCGATTCCGCCGTACTCAACCGTCAATCAGTCATGAATGATTCCTGTTTAACAGAACTCAGCGTCCAAGGTCAAGGAATCAACATTTCAAATGCCAATGCACCTGTCCGATCACAATGGGGTGCAGCACCCAAAGGTACAATCATAAGTGTCTTAGAACGTGCCAATGTTTACGATCATACGATGGCAAGTACAATCAATGATGAAACATCGGATATTAGCTTGAAAGGATTAGCAAATCGAATGAATCCAACACGAAAAAATGAAACTTATGTTGTTAGTACACCAGCAGCACGGCCTGTTATTGAGAAACCAATGGAAAATGATCTAATCGTAGAAGATCTAATTAAAGCTGACAGAGACGAACTTGTTGAATGTTTAACAACGGGTCGGTTCGATGCAACAAATAAACGCGTAAAAAAATCAAATTTAATTAATTGTGTTGATTAAATAGTTTTCATTTTAGCTTCTTCGTACTGTTTCGAATCCTGAATTACATAAAATCGATGAAGTTCCTGAAGAAACAACCGTTCAATCAAGTAAACTCAACCGAAGTTTAACTGATATCGTCAAATCAGCCGAAGAACCAACTGTATCTTCAACAACTAAAAAACCAGCAAATTCAACCGAAGAATCCGAATCTGAATCCGAATCGGAAGAAGAGGATGAGATGCACACTCTTTCTTTGGCTTTACAAAGTTATTTGGATAGTGATGAAAAGACTGACCCAAAAATAAAACATTCAGCAAGTGAACCCGTGATCAAAGATCCGAAAGCAAAAGTTTCGTCAAGTGTTGAAAATGATACAACAGATGTTTACGATGATGACGATGATGTCTGGTGTAATCCAGAGGATGAAGATAATCTCGAATATCGAGTCAAACTTGACGAAGAAAAAGAAAAACATCTACGAGAAATACTCGGCGACGAAACACTTGAAATCGTTCGACAAGCACTCAATGTAAGTTCTCGTGATTTCTCGAAAAATGTTCGGTCGTTTTTATAATTTACAGGACAACGATGAAACTGTTCTCGACAATATTAGTAGTATGCTACCTGAAGGCAAACGTCATCTACTCGATAGTAAAGATATTCCAGCACTGCTTGCAACCGTCATGCGAACACTAACAAAATGAGCTGTCCATGTCTTCGAATATCTTGACTGTTTGTTTTTTGTATATTCGTAATTTGATGTCACATGCATATCTTTATCAAATGACAATTTATTTAAAAATAGAAATCAAAGTTCTCATTTCAATTGTTGAACATAGAGCATGCCTGGTAGACGAACATCGTCATTGAAAGCAGTCAAAGGCGAAGATATAACGAGATAGGAAACAGTAGATGATGAAAGAACATTCGTACGAGTACCAAAACGATTCACACGATTATGAGCGATGTATGTAATCGAACTGATTTTATCGATTGAATGAACTTCTGGATCAGGTTGACTTGGAATTTTAGTTGCAGGAACAATATAGACAAAACCTTCGGAACTATCGAATTCTAATGGTAAGACTTTTCTTTTGCCTAATGGTCCTGCAATAGCTAAATCACCGGTGGGCGTCCATTGAAGACTGGTGCCAAGACGTTCGAAAATTCTCGAACCTTGAATAGAATAGAGAATTGGAATTGCATTGTATTTCACATGAGCATTGTGTTGTGTCGAAAGGTTTTTCAATGAAATAATATCGACAGTACCGTACCAATCTTTTAATGCTATTGGTGAACCAACAGCTAACAAACATTTATCAGTTTGAACGGAAAGACTTTGGCCAAAATGTGAATTTGTTTGCGAACCTTCTAATGTCATCAGAAGACGAGGTTGATTTTCGATTGCATAAAGATATAATTTGCCTTGATTTGCTGGTGCACTGATTAAGAGAGTTGGCGATGATGTTAAATGACTAACACATGATGCAGGAAGAGCTTGAAGTGTGTGACCAAATTTAGATTTCGCTTTTTCACCAGTAATAGTAAATGTAGCATTTTGAATTGTTAATTCTCGATCGAAGAATCGACCTTGTTGCATTACGTGCGAACTAAGAAATATCCAAACTGAACCCTGCTGTGGTTGATCGTAACCATTTGGTTGAACATAAGGACTCGAGAGAATTAAATCCAATGTTGTATCATTATCCAAATGAGCTGTATGTAATTCAAAGCCGATTGTATCATGTTCACGAACTCCATCGATACGTAAATACGGTTTACTTTGTAAACCATCCTTACTACCAGCAAAAATGAACACAGCACCACGATAACCGTATCCGTGCGATGGACTACTAACAACAAGATCGTTGAATCCATCGTTATTCCAATCGAGAGAAGCTAGACTAGTTCCAAATCGATCACCATAACAATCAGATGAGATGATCGATTGATCGGCAAGTTGTTCGATAATACTGATATTACGTTCGGGAATGAGTGGTTGATCTTTTTTGCCGTAGATGATAAACACTCGACCACCTTGTGAACAACCAAGATTGTAATAATCAGGTGCAGAAATAATTAAATCAGTTAATTGATCGTTATTAAAATCACCGAATAATGTCGTATGACCGAATGATGCATAACTTTGATTTGAAATAACACCATAGGGAACTTCAGTATATTCTAAATTAGGTAATATCGGCGAGGTTTGACTAGAAAATGGAAGATATTTTGCTGGTTTCGGACGAACATAGGTAATTGTTTGTTGATCTTGTTTTGAATACGAAATCGAACAATTTAAATAATAAGGATTATCCGATGGAATCGTGCATATATCTGTGCCTTTTTCATACATTGCAACAACTTGATCCCAATATCGAACTGTCATATGTGCCATATTATTCAAACCACCATGATAATAATCATAGAATTGATCGAGTAGAAATGTATTATTATGCGAATATTTCGGATATTCCAAACCGAGAAATAATGCATCAGCAAATCGTCCAATAAACATAAAATCTGCACATACTTGAACGTGTTCAGCAGTTGCATTGTATTCCAATGAAGAATTATATGCAACAGCATATCGTTTATAGATTTCTTGTAGTTCAGTCGATGGTACATACCATTTGTTTGTTAAACCGATATAAGCAATAGGTAGTTCATAGTCAACGACTGAATCACCGCCAGGATCGACGCTTGAATGTGCTTTTCCTTCGTCATCATTGAAACTTTCCCAAGCAGTGGCATCGATAAATCCATTGGGACAACCTGTCAATCGTCCATGCCAAACAACATCAGCAACTTGATGTGACGCAACGCCAAGAAGAAATGCGAGAAATCGTTGTCCTTGAATATCATCAGATTTCAATGGTGGTGGATATTTAGTTCGCATGTATTCGATAGCAACTTTCATAAATGGATACCAATGTGTATCTTCAGCAACTTGATGTAACGAACCACGATAACATACTGGATCGTACATAACATCAGGATACGGAGATCCGCCTTGTAATGCATCTTGATGTTGAAGTACGTAGTTACGATATGTCGGTTGATGTAACCAAAGATCTTGTGCTCGATGTGAGACTTCAATATGTGTCGTAATACCGCATCCAACAATAATTGTTGGTAATAGTAGAAAAATAAAATCGGTCAAACTTTTCAACATGTTTCACCTTGTCGGTTGAAAATGATCTGTTTTAGTTTTTATAAGAATGCAATCGATTTTAATAGGTCTATTTCGAGCATGTCAACAGATGATAATAAATCCCATCAATAATTGATCTCACTTCAAACACACCTGCTTATTGAAAATATATGACTGAAATATTGTCTTTTCTTTTTGACAAAGAAACACCTGCATTGATGAATGGAAATTTTCTTTCCTTTTTCTCTTCTTCTCTCTTTCATCGAAAGGACATTCGATGATATATTCAACCAGTGGTAGTACAGAAATCATTGATGTCAGTCATAGTTGAATCAATAGTTATGAGATTATATTTTTATTAAAAAAACATTTAAATTAGAAAGTTTGAGAAAATGTAAAAGGCACAATGTTAGTATTGATTAGCACAACGTGTTGAAAGTGGAATTTCTCCGGATTATCATATATTGGCTGCATAACAGTTAGGACAAATTTTACTATAGGTTGAATTATCAAATATATGGCTGCATTCTTGACATTGTGTTTCAGTTAAGGGTCTGAATCGGGAGATCTTCTTCTTCAGTTGTGATTCTAAAATTAAAAGAGATAAACAACAAAAGTTATGTAACAATTTTGTGTACTTGGATTTTGAGATTCTTTAAAATTTGAAGAACTTTCAATTTTATCTTTCTGGCTTTTTTTCTCGGCTATTTCTTGCGACGATGCCGCTTGATTTACTGAATTGGTTTCAATAACATGAATTAATGTATTCCAATTAATGTTAGTTGATCTCGAAAAATCTACTTCTACTTTTCGATTGATATTATTGATTTCGTCCTTTAATTCGTTCAACTGATTTTTCATTGTCTCTATATCATTCTCAAGATAGTTTTGTTCTTTTTCACGTTGTTGCATCAGAGTAGAAATCTGTTCCAAATTCTGATTAATATTCTTCATATATTTTGTCACTATGTCAGTAACTTCTTTGCGTGCATTAGCAGCAATCATTCGAATAGTAAGCGTCATTTGGCTTTCCCACAAATTGATTTCTAAGAAACATTGTAATTGTTGTTGTTCTATTAGTGTAGATTGAGATATATCAAGTGATTCTTTCACTTCATTTCGAATGTTTGTTAAAGATTGAAACTGTTGTGTCAGTCCATCATGATGTTTAATCATACATGGCAAACAAAACAAAGTATTACATCCTTCACAACGCGTATTTCCCAATCGTTCATTACAGGAAGTGCATTTCATGTTTGTCTGTTGATTTTAAAGAAGGATTATCTACATTACGAAAATAAAAATATATTATAGACAATTATTTCTTTAATAAACTTCATTGGTATGATCTCTTTAGCACCCAATAAAATAAAACACGAGAAAAATATAAAAGAAACACCTAGTCGTAGAAAAAGAAATAGAACAACAGCAATTTCGGTAGAATTATTCGGTTATAGATCGTTAAAATAGTAGCTTTCCACATGCAGAACAGCGATAATCTGAACGTTGAAGATGATTTGGTGGCAAGTTGGGACTATTACATTGAGAACATATAATCTTGCCCGATGGTCTTTGGTTTGATGTTGGCGAAAGAATAGTATATTGGCGAGTATCATATGCTGGAAGATACACATTTGTTGGTCTTGTCCGGGGAGGATTTTGTTGACGAGACGTTGATGGTTGTACTGGATCGTGCTGTATTTTAAACTCACAGAGTGAACAAAAACGGCTTCTGCCAACATTGATGAAACGCCGGTTACACGTAAGACATTTGTCAGGAAAATCAAGACCAGGTTCGTAAATAGTTAAGCTCGGATCCTTGGATGAAGGAGAACGCGGACTGACATGATGAACGGGAATAGGAACACCAGTTGGTTGTCGTTCTTCTAGAATAGATATACTAACTAGAGTGTTATTTTCGTCAATGAATTTACCTCGACTATAACTAGATCCGTTTGATTGTAGCGGCATACTAATACTGTTCACAAATTTTCCATTCGAACTAGTATTAGTGATATTTTCTGATCTATTTAAATCATATTGTTTAATACGATCGTAGTACGGATCATTACGACCAGGTTCGATATGTACTGCACCGTTCGATGGAATATATGCCCCTTGATTTTCTTGATCATCGTTGAGAATATGTTGAAATGAAACGACATTAGTTAAATCACGTGGTGAAGTATAACTTAGTCGTGTAAATCTTGTTGGTGATGTTTCAGATCTTGCTGCTGATAGACTACGAGCTGCTCGTTCGTCAAGTTCTCGTTGTCTTTCACGTTGTCGTTCTTCTTCAATAGCTTTCGGTTTTTGTACATCGAAAAAGTCCATGAGATAGTCATAAAATATTAAAAAGAAATTATCTCTATCCGACAATGTTGTTCCACCCATTTTTGCACATAAAATCTCTGTTCTCATCGAACTAGAAGTTAAAGTCACTGTTTCAATTTGCAGATAATCTCTAAGTAAACCATTTGCATGTTCTGTGCTCACATCTTCACCTACAAATCGAATCGGTAGCATCGTTTTCTCGTGCATATGATCAATTGATAGATAAAGTGGAATGAGATTTTTCCATAACTTGTCATCGGATATTTCACTTGGTTGTAGCGGACAAAAATGCGATTGATTATAAGCTAAAATAATCGGATAATTAACGCATTCATTTGGTGGAGAAAATATCGGCAAATAGATTCCGAATAGATCATTGACTGATATAGCTTCGCCAACTTTATTTCGAATGATATCTTCGGATAGAACAATAATTGGTCGTTGAAGCATATTTGAAACGGAAAATATATGTATAGCTTCGAGAAATTCTAAATAGGTTTCTGCTTGTCCATCTTCGGAATTTTGATAATGAACATTCGAACATAATTCTTTCCATTCCTAAAATAAATCTCTATGATAGAGAATATTTTGTCATTTCGTTTCATCTTACTGAGTCGAAATTAGCATCTTCAGAAGTAATTCCGTATTTTTGATCTGCTTTCAATTTTTCTATTCGCCAATGAGCTTTCAGAGCATGTTCATTATTTTTCATAAAGTCAGCAAGTTGATCACGTAGTAAAAGAGTAAAATCGTGTATGCCAATCATAGAAATAAGAACAGCATGTAACAAGCAATTACCATTGCCTATCGTTAAAATCGGATTTATTTTTTAAACACAAGAAAAGATTCTTTTTTTTCTTTAAACTACCTGATGTTTTAATTGGATACAATGGTCTGAAATCCGTGATCCAATTGATGATCTGTGCATCTTTCAATGTTCGAAACATGGTTTGATCGATGAGATATTTTTGAATTTTATATTGATCATTTTTATCGATGAATTCTCTCAGTATAACACTCGTAAACCTTTCGATTTTCGTACTACGTTCGACAAGTTTCCCGTTGAGATGTGTAATTACTTTATCTGCATTCGATTTGAATTTGTCTGGGATTGGCAGGAGATCTTTATTGGTTGTTGTTGCCTTCAATTTCGGTCCACAACAATAATTTTGAAATGACGTATAATAATGCGGTCGTAGGGTATTTGTTGTGGACTTTGTCGATGAATTAGCACCTTCGTTTAGAGTCGAAACTCGCGGTGTATGAGACATTCTTTTTCAGAAGGAAAAGGTTTTTTCAAATAAAGACGCAGAAGTGCATCTGAAACAAATAAATAAAAAAATAACCTTCGATGACTCATCGCTTTGCTATGCTCACGGTAAAAAACAAAATGAGACATGAAAGAATAGAAGAGAAAAAGGAAAAAAAAGAACATGTGGACGAGAAAATCTATGATGTTGGTATATTCCATTCAAAAAATGATTTATCGGGTATCGAATAAACAAAAGGTTAATCTACGAGGTCGATAAAAAGCTTTTTGATTAAAGAATCATGACAAAAAACAAAGAGAACCTTTCGAAAACAGATACAGATAAGGTTATCAAACTTGAGAATCATGTTTTTGTTTGTTATTTTAATAAGATCCCTATTGAAAAACAATTTGATCATTTACAGATAACGAAAAAACAAATCATCATCATAATTAATGTTTTTTTCCCTCGTGTACAAGAAAAAAAAACAACACAATCATAGGCAACGTTTTTTTTTTCTTCTTTCTTTACTATACGAAGAAAAGTAATAATGACAGCAAATGTTCTCCTTCTTTTCTCTTCCATTGATGTTATTTGCGCACATACGTGGATAAATATAAGTTTTTCTTTTTCTCAACAAACTCCTACGAACCTTCCATGCGTTACATATCTGAACGAAACTTACTCATAGATGTTTTTTCGTTGCACTCATTCATCTTTGATTGAAATTATTTTCTATCGCATAATAAAAGCTACCAATATGAAAAGAAAAAAAGAAATTATTCAAGTGAAACGATACAAAAAACATGTGCACCGTATATATATATCTACATATCACGATCAATAGTTTCATCATTACACTCTCAATGGCAAATAAAACGTCAACGTTAATCAAGAAAAATCTGCCTCTGTGCGAGATCAATCATGAATATCCCGTGTTCAGACGAGTATCACCTCCACGTCATCTTTGTGCGAATGTTTCAATAGTGAAACAATCGATACCGATATCCATCGTGAATTTATCACAACAAACTCTTATCGATACGAAGGAAAAAAATTCCAAAGATTCCAAAGAACAAACTGAAATCATCGATTTAACTCAAAAGACTCAAGAAAATAAATTATATCAAAAACGTCGGAGGAATCGTGTCGAACATCAAGACAACTGAAATTGGACTTTTTTATTTAATAAAAACAAACACCGAAAACAACAGATATTATTTTTTTACATGATTAATCTTGATTTCACGTATGCCTAAAGCAGCATTCGGTATAAGACCACATTGTTCTAATGTTTGATTTTCGTCAGTGAAGAATAATTTCGTACCCATAGCGAATAGATCGAAGTCGAATGTAAGCTTTCTAAATGATCGAATATTTGACCTTGTTTTTTTTCTCCTTGATTAAAAACAAACTTTTTCTTTGCAATCGTTTGTTTGACATCTCGAATTGTACATGTTGTTTTCATTTTAATAACATAAGTCTGTTGTCCATCATGAGAACGTATACGAAGTGTTGTAAATGGCTGATTTGTATCAGTTTCTCCTTTGAATTCACTTATCGCACTAGATGAAGAAAAAACTGCAATCACAACGAGACAAAAAACATGATCGTTACCTATCACATCGCGCCGATGAAGGTTCTTGTTTACCCTGTGAAATAAACGAACTAGTTTCGTGTGTGTTAGAGGAGGCGAAATTCGAACATACAGTCAATTGCTGTTCGATATTCTGTCGAATGTCAATCACTTGTCCATTTTTAATCACAGATTTCGGAAGACGATTTAGAAATTGATTCATCGGAATTTTCGGTCCTTAAAAATACAAAAGCTTTTTCATATAAAAAAATCAATAAAAAGCAAATTTATCTACGTTGATCACTAGATTCTGTTCGTGCACCATGTGGAATCGGTGGTAAATGTTCAATTGTTTGATTATTCGAAACAACGCGTCCATCATGTAAAACATAGCCTTCGCCTTGAAAAGCTTTTTGTTTTCGATCATCAGTAAAATAAATATCACGTTTATCAGACACCTAAAGCAAAACAAAACAAATTCATATTCAATTTCGATCAATTGACTTTACATTGAATGGTACACCATCGGGAAAACGTTTTTGTAATTCAGTTGGAAAAAATCCATCGAATAAATCACGAAGAAATTGTTGCGTAGTTGGGTCTGAATAAGATCGAAATGGTCCATTGAACAGAAAGATTCCGTTAGCATAGAGAACTAAATTAATCGGTTCGACACGTTTTAATGTCGATATATGACGTTGATTATCAGGATGTTGAGCTTGAAAATGCATTTCAGTTTCGCCTGCTAACACATTCAATTCGCGAATACTTTCAATGAGACCATTGAAATCAATCGGTAGAACTGACGGGATCGATTCTTCTACGAACACAAATCAAACTGAGTTAATTCGTTTTCTATGCACAGAAAATGAAAACCTGGTCGCCATGTTGAAGGAACCGACGGAGTTTTCTGTTGTTGTTCGATTTGATCTGCTTCATCAAAAGTAAGAATATTTACATTATCAGGTTCATTCAATTCACCAACAACTTCAAGACCACGTTCAATGAGTAGATCCTACTGAAATCAAGTAGATTTGACTACGAAAACGAAATAGTCAAACGAACTGACCTCCATACGATCGATAATCGATTGTAAACGAATGCATTTCTTTTCTAATGCATCGATTTTATACGATTCATCGTGTTGATTTTCTTCAAAAACATAAAATCTGTTTGTTCAAAAATGAAAATGATCATTTGATTTTTTAACATACGAATTGCTTTTTCATATAGATGAACTTTTTCTTCAAGAATTGCAATTCGATTTACTTTTTCTTTTAATTCACTAGATAAAAATCGAGCATCAGACTCAGCTTTCTGCATACGACTCATTGTTAATTGTAATAAATCCAAATCAGTGGGCGCTAGAATTTGTTTGTCAAATGATTCTTTCTTCGTTCAATTCTTTCTCAATCTCACCTCGAATACGTGAATCATTATTTGTACTAACAGTTCGACTTGTTTTCATATTATCGACTGCCATGCGTGTTGTAACTTCATTCAACAAGTCTGACTCTTCGTCTAACAAAATTCGAAAGTCAAAATGTATTTTTATTGGAAAATTTCGATTGATTTTTACTCGAATATCGATATCGTTGAGGAACTGCTGTTGCACTAAATTTAGAGATCGAAAAGTGATTGAACTAAATGAGATCTACTTGTCATCCGTTGATGACGATGATGGTTGATCATTTGGTGTTATCATCGGAGCTCTAGTCAAAGGTAATTTTCGATATTTATTCAGTGAAGCAAATGGTGATGACATGTTGATGATGTATTTATTTTTAAATGAATGAAATCATCACGTTGTTCAATCATTACTAATACTAAGAGAATGATCACCATGTAGAAACCTCAATATGTAAGAACAAAAAGTTCGAAAGATGTCAGATCTGTCCAATTGGAAGTATCTTAATTTTTTTTATTAAAAGAAAATAATATTTTTGAAAAATCTATTTGAGTTTTCTTTGTACCACAATTTGTTTCGTATTCCTACAATTCGACAGCTTCTTAATGATGAAATCATGAATATTTGCTTGTTTAGCAACTTCAATATTCTCTCGAATAGACATATTGAAAAGAACTGGTTCTTGTGAAACAATCCAAAGCTGTGTACAACCATACTCCGCGATCGATACTATTGTAAATCAAGACTTCGAATATCTTTTGAATCAACTGACTAAACAAGAGAAGAAAGAGTAAACTAATTCAGTGAACTTTGCATATCGAAATTAGAATAAATTGAGAATGCTTTTGGATATTCATTTACCAAACTATAAATACTGGCGGCTTGAACAACTGTTTTTTTTTCGTTCACCTGCTCATTGAAATCATCTCTGTAATGAAAAATGGATAATTAAACGATATATACAATCTATTTTTTTCCTTGCTTATCAATATCACCTTGAAATGAAGTTTTCTTTTTTTGTCGTTCTATTCAAGAACAAAAACGAGACAGATCATTCGATGAAAACAATCTATGAACTCGCTTTTTCAATTTTTCTCGAAATTCAGGATCATGACGTCGTTTATGACCAAAATAAACCCAGCACTTAGACTAACAGTGGCAACAAACGACCAAAATACTCTATTAGTTGTAGTCATATAAGACCAAAGAATGACTCATTTTTTATTGTAGTCAACGTGTTGTTATTCAGGTAAAAGGAAAACGCCAACGTGGCGATGAAATCTCTGCAATAAATACCTGTGAATATCACTGTAATTTCATTCAGATTGAGTTATTTTTACAAATGGGCTCTCTATTCAGTATGATCTCGGAAGTTTGGTCGACATTTAGGTCAGACAAACCTGCTCGAATTCTCCTAGTTGGTCTCGATGCAGCTGGTAAAACAACAATTCTCAATCAAATGACAGACAAAGAAACTATTCAAACACTTCCAACTATCGGTAGGATTTTTACAAAAATTATGATTTTATCTTATCTTTTTTTTGTAAATACAGGTTTTAATGTAGAAACAGTCAGTCCATGTCCTGGTGTTGTCTTCACCGTTTGGGATGTAAGTTGTCGCTCGTTCTATTTTCACAAACTATTCATTCTTATCAATCTCGCAGGTCGGCGGTCAAGAAAAACTTCGTGGACTTTGGCGACATTATTATTTCGATAGTGAAGACGTTGTATTCGTCGTCGATAGCAATGATCCTCAACGAATATCCGAAGCACGAAAAGAACTTCATAAAGTTCTCAATGCTTCTGAAATGACGAATGTACCCGTCGTTATCATAGCAAATAAACAAGATCTTCCTAGTTAGTTTTCATGATTTGTTTTTTTGTGATTCTCTGTAAGAACATTTTGATTATTTTTGTTTTCTAGACGCAATGAAACCTGCGAAAATCATTCACGAACTCGCCATGAATGAACTCAATAGCGAACATCAATGGTTCATTCAAGCAGCTTGTGCTAAATCTGGTCAAGGTATCACTGAAGCTATGCTCCAAATGTCTAAATTTGTTCAAGGACATCGTAAAACACATAGGAAATCTTGATTGAAAAATATGTTTTGTTTTTAATTGAATTATTTGTACAAAAAAAGAATGTTGTGTATCACAGATGCAGATTCGAATATGATAGATGAGATCACTGTGATAGAAATGAAATGTTTTCAATCGACTCGATTGATTTGTGTCGAAGACATTAATGCTTTGGGATTTATAAACGTAAAATTTGGTATCGTATTCACAACTGGTTTTGGTTCGTCGATTGATAATTTACTTGAACCAGGAAAGAGATCCATAGTTTTAATTGGACATGGCGAATACGAACGAGAGTTGACTTGAAAAACTAAAATAATTCGTTAGAGAATATGATCGAAGGTAGTTAAGCTTACGATTGTCATCAATTGAACAAGATGTATTGGCTAGAGTTGAGAGATCATTGATATCGATCGATGCAGTTTCTGAATCAGCCTTTTCTTTGTCGTTTTCTTGAATTTCATTTGAATTATTTGAAATTGTTGAAGAAGAAACATTTAATGTTCGATGAAATAAATGTTCGATATTTGATCGACGCCATTGATGTTGTATTCCAATTGGATCTGTAGAAATTGGTGATAAATGTTTCCATAAACTGAATCAATCAATAGTTTTTTTTTAAACAAATAAATCATCGACTTACGATAGACTTTGTTCAAGACAAGGTATCTGTTTAGTTTCATCGTTAAATGTCGTAAAATTTGGTAGTTCAAACATCGTTGAATTATCCGTATTCGTTGATGATTCACATGGAAAACAAGTTGAAATCAATGTATTGACATTTTCTAATGGAGATTCGATCTGATCGTCTGTATTCGATTGAAATTCTGCCCATTCATCGTCAGTTTCGTTCAGTTCATTCACCGTACTCGCCTGCAATATGTCAAATTTTATTTTGATTAAAAAAATAACCTAATTTTTTCTATCTCACTTCTGTTGCATTTTGAAATGTATCAAAATTCGCCCAGTCCGCATTACTATTAGTAAGATCTGTCGATGCAAATATATCCGTATTTAGGCTCATAACATCTAGATGGAAGAAGCACTAAAGTTTAATCAATATTTCAAGAAAAATAACAACAGTTTTCAGTTTTCATGATTGAAAATAATTTATAGGTTAATTTGCTTCGACTAATCTAATTTAAGAACGTTATTTTGTTTTATGTTAAATACTGACATCTCAAGGAAAAAAATCATTTTGAAATATTCTTCAAAATAGCATTCAAATATACAAAAGACACTTGTGCTTAAAACAATAAATTAGCTCTTGTTTTCTCAACAATAATTATAATGTGAACAATGGAATGGGCCTATTCTCTCGAGAGTTTCATCTTATTTTTTAATGTTGATTAAATTGTGCATTGATCAGAAAACATAAAATATTTCTTCGTTTATGATAAAGTCTCATTTTGCCTTAAACGTTTTCGGTACAGTGCTGAATTTCAACTCAAGTCAATCGAATAATTTATTTCGGATGTGTGATATAGAACTAACATCTGTCAACGAGTAATATCATGTAAAGTATTTATAGGGATTACATATGTTTGTTGCTTCGTCAAAGTCGCAGTAGACGCTATTCTACATGAATTCATATTAAATAAAGGAAATTCTGACTTTATTGAAACTATTCAACAAGAAAACAAAAAAATGTCATACTTTTGAAAAACGTACTAATTATTATCGATTGTTGTTTTTCTTCGATGACATTTCAATAAATCTATCAATCGAAAATCTATAAGTTGACTTTGACCTTACCTTTCTCTAATCAGGATATAAACATTCATAATTACAAATTAATAATTGAACTAGATAATAATGAAATTTTTTTCTTTTTTTCGATTATCTAAGTCATGCAGTCATTTTATGTTGTTATAAAAGAAAATAATAAAAAAAAACTAAATATTAAATGTCACGATCGCGTTTGCTTAGGTAATCGTGAAATCTTAGTAAATTTTAATTTTCCAAATGCTACAGCTTTCAAATGATTCTTAATATTCTAATTTCACTGTATGCATAGGGCTACTTTAGTTGATTAGAAAACTTGTTTTTTGCACGGCATCTTGAATACTAATTCGTACAAACAGGGAAATTGACTGGAGGAGGAAGAAAAAAACGATTAAAGAAAAGTTGGTTTCTCTTTTTTTTTTCTCTTTCTCTCTATATATTTCTATCTTACTTAGAGAGACTACGAAAAAATGAAAAAGTTTTCTTTTCTATGATGTTGCTGAAATAGTATTTAAAGACATTAGTTTCCTAAGAAAAACGAGCACTTTTCTTCAACATCAATTTGCAGTAAGTCAAGATGTCCGTTGTACTTTCTAATCATAATACAAGATGAGATTGTGTCCATCATTAGAATATATAGAATAGACGAGTTTACTACTTCATAACACAAAGATGATTATAAATACACGCTTCTTCTTTGTTATAGATTTTTATTTAATATTTTATAACCTTAAATAAAATAATAATAATGGCAGCGTCAATTTATTTCGGATTTGTTTTTACAATGTCGATTGGTAAGATGAAAATAAATAACATCTATATCAAAATGTTTTGACTTTGATTTTTAAACATTTAGTTCTTTTGAGTACTATTTGTGCCCCAACATATCCTGATGCAGTTGATCTGCAAATGAATGTTGATGAACTTACATCATATGCTGGCAATTTAAACAATCACTTCCTACCGCACAAATATTCAGAAAATAAACGTGATTATCCAACAGAAGGTATTCTCCTTGGCAAACGTGATTATCCAACAGAAGGTATTCTCCTTGGCAAACGAGAATATCCAACAGAAGGCATTCTTCTTGGCAAACGAGATTATCCAACGGAAGGTATTCTTCTCGGTAAACGAGATTATCCAACGGAAGGTATTCTCTTGGGTAAACGAGAATATCCAACCGAGGGTATTCTTCTCGGTAAACGAGAATATCCAACTGAAGGTATTCTTTTGGGAAAAAGAAATCTTCGGTTTTTCGCACCGCAAACACGTGGTGGATCAAAATTCAATTGAAGAATCAAACAAAAGAAAATCGACCATTATTTTTTACATTCGACAACTTATATTCTTTAACTGCTCTTTCAATAATCCTTATGACTTTTCTGTATGAAACCAACAATATCAAAATCTTTATTTTCGAATTTAATAAATCCATCATTACTATCCAAATATCAACAATAAATCATTCTACTGCATGATGTGAAGAGAAAAAAAAGAAGGAAAATTCATCGATTAAATTCTTTGTTGCTCTTATTGATTTTGAATAAAATGATAATACACGAAATGAAATCAAGACAAAGACAGCTATTGTGTTTACAATAGAAGAAAATGAACAGGACATGAACAGATAATATGTAGAAACTGAAAATATGAATTTATATGCGCAAAAATAAGCGGTCGATGATAGAAAATTGACTCGTTTGATTTGTTCATTATTAATATTTCTAAGAACCTTCTTGACCGAATTCTTGAGTAAATTTTATCTGTTGTTTAAGATCAGCTTCGCCTACGGTCGGTTTTTGAGTAGAAAGTGCTGCTAACATATCCGCCTACGAAAGGAATAAAAATAAACGTTTGACATGACTTTCAAAGTTACGCATTATGTACTCACTATTGTCACGGGAGGTTCGCATAGTTCTTCTGATTCAATTTGATCCAGTGTCATCTCGACACCCTCTCGATCGCCTGGAGAGCATGCCAACCACAATTGTCGTGGCCCATCGGGTTTTGGATTTTGTACCTAGTATAGAAACGAATATAGATCACTATTTTGATGGATGACTAATTGTTTATACTCGTTTGAAGTGAGTGGCTGTGCCAAGTCGACGAATCGGTCGAAGTAATGCTTCACGACAAACAACACCGATATCAGCACCGGAATAACTGAAAAAAACGAGCATATATTTAACTTGATTTTCGATAGAAACTATTTCAAAACATACTGTTCCGCTTTCTGTGCCAGTTGCATCCATTCGTGCTCTTTGATCGTATGAAAAGTGTTGACACCCAAATGAGTTTTAAACATAGCTGCTCGTTCGTTGACACCAGGTAATGGAATATAGATACGTTTTTCAAAACTAAATATTAATCGAATGAAATCAAATAGGTATATGCCAGGAAAAAAGTTAATTTACCGTCGACGAATAGCTGTATCCAAACCCCATGGTATGTTAGTAGCAGCTAGAACAAGAACACCGGAATTATCTGTTCCAACACCTAAGTAAATACCAACGATTGAGTAAACATGTCTGATAGTTTCATTGAAATAGAGTTACCTTGCATTTGAACAAGAAATTCAGTTTTAACACGCCGTGATGATTCTGATTCATTATCACTACGTTGACTGCACAATGCATCGATTTCATCGATAAATACAATACATGGTTGACGTTCTCGAGCAACTTCGAACAGACATTTCACGCCTTTTTCACTTTCACCAAGCCATTTTGATAAAAGATCGGATGAACTCACAGATATAAATGTACTTTTACATTCAGTAGCAATTGCTTTAGCTAAATATGATTTTCCAGTACCAGGAGGCTAAAAGAACAGTAAATACTACATCGTTTTACTTGTCACACAATGAGGATTCTTACTCCATAGAGTAAAATACCAGCCCACGGTTTTCTTTTACCTATTTTCAACATAATAAAGTAAATTTAAATACTTAATGATAACGAGGGAAATACCTTGAAATAATTGTGGAAATTTGACTGGTAAAATGACAGCTTCTTTCAAAGCTTCTTTTGCTTGTTCTAGACCGACAACATCAGCAAATGTAACATTGGGATCAGTAACAATCGCTCCTAGAATTCGAGTTATATGATGCGAACAAGATTGTACAAGAAAAAATGATTGAAGTTTACCCTCAAATTTTTGCATCATTCGTTTTCGATCTGGATCACCGCCATCGTCATCATCTTTATTATCTTTCATGCTTCCACTTTCGCTAACTGGTTTCTTTTTTCCTCCATTTTTACTGTTATTTTTGATTTCTTCAGCACGTTTTAAATAACTTTCTACTTTGCCACGGATATTCTTTTTCATAGCATCATTCATTGGCGAATCTTCAACGAAATAAAATTGAACATTCGAAATCGATTTTGTTTAGTTTTCAACTTACATTTAACAGCATGCATCAGCCATTCAGCTGCTGTCATATAATGTTTAACTGCCTCTTCATAATTCTCAGCTCTGTCTTCTGTTGTTGCTTGTTCAGCACTACGAATACCTTTCTATGAGAGCAAAACAGACATAGATAACAATGAATCATCGTCATCAAAACAAAACAAAAATAAATAAATCTTTTACTTGAATATAATCATTGATATTACCAGCCATTGTTCTAACGATATATGAAAAAATAAACTATATAAATTTAAAAAAAATTCTATGAGAAAATTCTTGAATAATAATGCGAATTTCAAGTATGAAAACATATCTTTAAATACAGAAACGAAAAAACAAGCTCAAACTATTATCTTATATAAGGTGACGATCTTCATGACTAAATAAAAAAACAGAAACTGAAAATTGTTTTTATTTGTTAACTCGCGTCAATCAAAGAATGGAATGACTCATTCATATCTTTTCTTTTTTTTCACAGAGAGCTGGGAGATGATTGTCGGAAGTGCAATGAGCAGTAACGAAAAATTCGAAACAATTATTTTTCAATGAAAAAAATTCGAAAATTCTCATGATTTTATGTAAAACCGAAAAAAAAAACATTTTTTTCTTTTTTATGAATCATTAGATGTCACAAGTAGCGCGATTTTCCTTTCTTTCTCTTGATTATTCATTGAAGCGATCGATGAGTGAATCAATTTGATTGAATTTATTTTCAAAACACAAAAAAAAACAGTATAAAATAAAATTGTTCGATTGTTAGTCAAGTATTATGAACCTTCTTGACCGTAGTCTTCAGTGAATTTACGATATTTCATCAAATCTTGTTCGTTCAAATTTGCTTTCTGCGTCGAAAGTGCAGCTAACATATCGCTCTAGAATATTCATAGACTTGATTTTAAAATGAATATTTATCAGTACTAACCATAGTGACAGGAGGTTCGCAGAGTTCGTCGGATTTGATTTGTTCTAAACTCATTTCAACACCTTCTCGATCACCTGGTGAACAAGGTAACCAAAGTTCACGTGGGCCTTCTCCTTTAAGATGGTTAGTTACTCGTTTGAAATGAGTAGCTGTACCAAGTCGACGAATCGGTCGAAGTAATGCTTCACGACAAACAACGACAATATCAGCACCGGAATAACTGAAAAACGAATAAATTGAAATGATTTTCGATTTCAAAATATGATGATTTACTGATCTGCTTTTTGTGCCAATTGTATCCATTCATGATCTTTGATTGTGTGAAAAGTATTACCACCTAAATTACTTTTGAACATTCCAACACGTTCATTTACTTCAGGTAATGGAATATAAATCCGTTTTTCGAATCTATATAACTAAAATGAGTATTTTCTACTCAATATGAAAGTCGTACCGTCGACGAATAGCTGTATCTAGCATCCATGGTACATTTGTAGCAGCAAGTACAAGAACACCGGAATTATCTGTTCCTACGCCTAACTCAACAGTCGTTGAAATGCTGTACATCTGCTTATGTCAAGTTCTTACCTTCCATTTGTATCAAAAATTCGGTCTTTATGCGTCGAGATGATTCTGATTCATCATCACTACGTCGACTGCACAATGCATCGATTTCATCAATAAATACAATACATGGTTGACGTTCTCGAGCAACTTCGAACAGACATTTCACGCCTTTTTCACTTTCACCAAGCCATTTTGATAAAAGATCGGATGAACTCACAGATATAAATGTACTTTTACATTCAGTAGCAATTGCTTTAGCTAAATATGATTTTCCAGTACCAGGAGGCTAAAAGAACAGTAAATACTACATCGTTTTACTTGTCACACAATGAGGATTCTTACTCCATAGAGTAAAATACCAGCCCACGGTTTTCTTTTACCTATTTTCAACATAATAAAGTAAATTTAAATACTTAATGATAACGAGGGAAATACCTTGAAATAATTGTGGAAATTTGACTGGTAAAATGACAGCTTCTTTCAAAGCTTCTTTTGCTTGTTCTAGACCGACAACATCAGCAAATGTAACATTGGGATCAGTAACAATCGCTCCTAGAATTCGAGTTATATGATGCGAACAAGATTGTACAAGAAAAAATGATTGAAGTTTACCCTCAAATTTTTGCATCATTCGTCTTCTGTCAGGATCGTCACTGTCATCATCTTGATCTGCAAGCGCCTTCTTTTTACTAGGTGTTGACTTTTCAATTGTTTTAAGTTCTTCCACTCGTTTCAAATAGCTCTCGATTTGTTCACGAATCTTTAATTTTGTTTGTTTACTCATTCCTCCATCTACAAGAAATTTATTTAATTTCTCCAATGTTCTGCAAGTCTGCTCACGTTTTGCAGCTTGTAGGAACCAATCTACCGCAGTCAAATATGCTTGTATCGCTGCTTCATAATTTTGTCCTTTATCGTATTCAGTGGCTTGTTCAGCCATTTGTACACCTTTCTAGATTATGCTTTGTTTCAATAAAAAAAAAACTCTCGTTGACTTGTTTTAATCACATACCTGAACAAGACTTGTTAGATTTGTATTCATTTATTATTGTTAGTAGTTGAAAGAACGATTGAAAAGAAAATGAAAAACAATATTTCTACTTGCCATTTAACAATGAATCATTCGATACATCGACGTAAAAGAATCAGTTTCGCGAACGTCAAATGAGTAACATATTGACTGATTGAAAGAAAAGAAGCTGCACGCTTAATATAAATGTAATGCAACAAAACATTTCTACAATGCTCTAGACTTGACAGCACAGTCTTTAACTTTTTCGAGCTCTGAATTGGTAGACAGCGACACACGCACATGTCGCTTTCCCATTGGACTTTAAAATCCTGTCGTTTTACATTTATACTTTCATCTGATCTGTGGTATTCATTTTGCTATTAAGAAGAAAACGTTTTTCGATGGCATCCGATACGCGTACCGAAAAAGAGAAAATGCTTGCTTGTGAGTTGTACAATGCATTCACGCCTGAACTTATGGCTGGTCGAGCGAGATGTCGAGAACTTGTCTATGATTACAATGCAAGTCGGCCGGATGAAGAACCTCAACGTCAAGAAATTCTTCAACAGTTATTTTCGAAATTTGGAACAAATTCAGCTATTGAAAAACCTTTTCAATGTGATTATGGTTCGAATGTTTATTGGGGAAATAATTCACTTGCTAATTATAATCTTGTCATATTGGATACCTGCCAAATTTATATCGGAGATAATGTGTTCATCGGTCCTGATGTTAAACTTTTCTCTGCAACACATCCAACGGATCCTCAAACGCGATTAGATGGATTAGAATATGGAAAACCAATTCGTATTGGCAATAATGTTTGGATTGGTGGCGGAAGTATTATCGTTGCCGGTGCAACAATTGGTGATAATAGTGTTATCGGTGCTGGAAGTGTTGTTGTCAAAGACATTCCTGCGAATGTAGTTGCAGGCGGAAATCCTTGTAAAGTGATTAAACAATTACCACCACCGACGAAACAATGATTTTAGTTATTTTTCAGAAAAACCTTTCAAAATTTTCTAATAAAATAAATCTGTTCGTTCTTTGTTCACGAAGTCATTGAAATTCTCTCGCCGACAATTTTTTTCTTGTTGAGTCGATAGCCAGCGACGCTTATACTTCGATTCCCTATTGGGTTAAGCATTCACTCTGTTGACTACACACACGCTGTCATTCAAAGTATTTCAACTTCAGAACAAATATTAATATTTTTATTTCGACTCGACAAGGCATCGAAAGCTTATCTTTTGCTTGTTCTAGATGGCATCTGATACACGTACAGAGAAAGAGAAAATGCTTGCTGGTGAGTTATACAATGCATTTACACCAGAATTGTTAGAGGGACGTGCAAGATGCCGTGAATTGATCTATGAATTTAATTTAACTCGACCAAAGGAAGAGAAAAAACGACGAGAAATTCTTGACGAACTTTTAGGAAAATTCGGAGCGAATTCTGTCATTGAAACGCCTTTTCAATGTGATTATGGTTCGAATATTTATTGGGGAGATAATTCGTTTGCAAATTATAATTTTGTTATCTTGGATGTATGTGAAGTTCGTGTTGGAAATTATGTTTTAATTGGTCCAGACGTTAAATTCTATGGTGCCACACATCCAACGGATCCTCAAACGCGATTAGATGGCTTAGAATATGGAAAACCAATTCGTATTGGCAATAATGTTTGGATTGGTGGTGGAAGTATTATTGTTGCTGGTGTTACAATTGGTGATAATAGTGTTATCGGTGCTGGAAGTGTCGTCGTTAAAGATATTCCTGCGAATGTAGTTGCAGTTGGCAATCCTTGTAAAGTGATTAAACAATTACAACCACCGACACGACCACCACAACAATTTCAACAATTAACCGGTTTAAGTAGTGATAAGTGATAGAGAAAAAGTGCAATGAAATTAAAATAAACAGTGATTTGATTTGATTTTTGATTGACAGAAAAAAAAGAGAGAAAACAATTTATTTTACGATAAAAACGCTACTAATTTTTAGATAAGAAAACTTAGTTTCGAGTGCCTTTCAAATGATCAGAGGTCGTGTATGGCGTTATTTAACAATCTTTCTCGCAGCGTATTTTGTACTATTGGTATATTTTGTTGATCCATTTGGTTCTGGTAGTTCAACTGAGCCAACAGCAGCTGCTGTAGTAGCGCCATTGCCTGATGCAAAAGATCCAGATCCGAAACCAGTTGAACCTGCTGAACGCAAGACAGATCATCGTCCACCGTCAGATTTAGAGCCAGTCATGACCAAAGGTGTTCTAGGAAACTACGAACCAAAAAATGTCAAAAAAATCTCAGGACCTGGTGAAGATGGTGCAGGTGTTCAACTGCAAGGCGAAGAAGAAAGAAAATTAGGAGATCAATCCGTGGCTGAATTTGGTTTCAACGAAGTAGCTAGTGATAAAATTTCGTTAGATAGACATGCACGTGATACACGGTAATTGACTGATCGATTGTATTTTTCTTGTTCATATCGATCGTTTTCATAGACCTGACGAATGCAAATATTGGAACTATCCAACAGTCGATAAACTTCCAACAGCTTCCGTTGTTCTTGTTTTTTATGATGAAGGTTGGTCGACATTAGTGCGAACATTTCATTCTGTGATAAATACAAGTCCAAAAGAACTACTCAAAGATATTATTCTCGTCGATGATTACAGTGATCAAGAGCATATTACTGTTCGTTTACCTGAATATATTAAAAAATGGAACGGTCTTGTTAAATACGTGCGAACAAAGCAACGGTAAAGGAAAAAAATAACACGAATATCTTTCATTCCAATCGAAATATTTCAGTGTTGGTCTTGTTGAAGCACGTGTTGTCGGTGCTCGAGCTGGCGAAGGCGATGTTATCGTCATTCTCGATGCTCATTGCGAATGTGTAACCAATTGGCTTCCACCATTGCTAACTCGTATTGCTTTAAATCCGAAAACTTTAGCTATTCCAATTGTCGATGGTATCGAATGGAATACACTTCAGCATAATTCGGCGTATTTCGGCGGTAGTCTGTATCGTGGCATTTGGGAATGGGGATTTTTGTATAAGGAAACTGAAATACCTGAACGTGAGAGAAAACAAATGAAATTTGCAACTGAACCTTATAAAAGTCCGACGCATGCTGGTGGTTTATTAGCAATCAGTAAGAAATGGTTCTTTGAATTAGGTGCCTACGATCCAAATATCAAAATCTGGTAAGTTTATTGTATTTAACAAATAGCAAATATTTTCTGTTCGTTTTAGGGGAGGTAAATCGATTGATTTCGAATGTATCCGATGATTTTATTTTTGTATTAGGTGAACAGTATGAATTAAGTTTTAAAGTTTGGATGTGTGGTGGTCAAGTTGAATGGTGAAAACAATTGAAATCATTCGAAATCTTCAATATTTCGATTTTCTAGGGTTACTTGCAGTCACGTTGGACATATCTATCGAGGTCCACGTCGTCGAAGTATGCATCCGAAAGGTGCCAATCTCTATCAAAGTCATGTCAATCATATGCGTGTTGCCGAAGTAAATAGTCGACATTTGTTGTTCTTTAATCTCTGCAATGAAAACTAGATTTGGATGGATGAATACAAAGTGTATTATCTCCGTCGTCAACCGAGTCACGCTCGATTAAACATCGGTGACACGAGTGAATACAAACAATTGAGAAATCGTTTGAATTGCAAGAATTTCAAATGGTTTTTGGACAATGTTGCCTACGAAATGGCCGAGAAATATCCGTTGCCACCAGCGAATTTCGTTTGGGGTGAAATGAGAAATCTTCGATTCGATACATGGTGTGCCGACAAACTCGGCGGAAGTTTCGGTCAGTCACTTGGCGTGTCCGGTTGCCATGGTCAAGGCGGAAATCAATTATTTCGTTTGAATATCGATGGTGAATGGTCATCGGACGAAAATTGTTACATATCCGAAGGTGATAATATTGTTTCAAGGTAAAAGCGAACCTATCGAATGAAATTCTCAAGTCTTCTTCTTTTCAATAGACATTGCGTTCAAATGGGCAGATGGATTCCGAAAGGTGAATGGATTTATGATTCAACAACGAAACAAATCCGTTCGACAAATGCTTATAAATGTGTTACAACTGATAGTAAACGTTTATATCTTGAAACATGTCTGTCGAATAGCACAGCGCAACAATGGACATGGAAAGAAGTTTACCTTCAATAGAAGAAAACTCAAACTCTTGCTCAATTCTTGCATTCCAATTCTTCTTCGTCTTCTTGCTTTTTAAAAAAAACAAATGAATTCTTATGTCTCATGTGTGATGTTTGAAAGAATTATAGTTGTTGTCATTTCTTTTCTATTTATTTTGTTCGTTCTCATTACCGAATAAATTAATCTCCTTTTGATCAATTGAATTTTTCTACAAGATAAACTTGATTTATTTTCTTTCTTTCTTTCTACGTGAACAAACAAGCAAATGTTAAATGAATATTCGAATAGTAATATTACATAATATTAGCAAACAATATAAGTTTGGTTTGGTTTTCTCTCAATTCTCTATTCACTTATGTTGGATAGTGACGGCTGAACACCCTCAACATTCGTTGGACGTTGTCGTTTGGCAGCCCGTTGAGCAATACGTGATTTATGAGGAGCTATTTGACCGATGCTTTCTTCATCGTCAGCTCGACGTTGTGCATGATTGGCAGCCGCAACTATACATGAATATTAATTCAAAAGATCTAAATCTATCAAACTGAGCTCACTTTCAACCTAAACGAAAAACACAATTCTTTAGTTTTTCAGGATTTTTCGTTTTTTTTTGAAAATCGAACGTACTTTCATCTGTTCGTAGTTTTCCATATCAAAAAATGGTCGAATATCGATCGGTGTTTCCGGCACAGTGCTATGAAACCAAGGTTGACGTCGAACCCAATCGATGGTAACACGTTGTGATGGATCCACAGTTAACATTTGTTGAATAATTGATTTCGCTTCCTGAGATACATTGCCCCATTCAGCTTTAGGAAATTGATATTCGCCTGCTTTGATTTTCGTTCGCATGCCAGCACTAATAGCTCCGCCATGTGTAGAGAAAAACGGTGGATATCCGCATAAAAGTATGTACATAATGACGCCGAGTGACCAAATATCACAAGCCTAAATTTATGAAACGATTTATTGACATTTTCGATCGAATTCTAAGTTCAATACTTTATCATATTTATTATTCGATAAGATTTCTGGTGCAACGTAATAAGGTGTGTAGCTAGAAATGAAAAACGAAAGTTCGAAATACGATTTTGAGTTAAATGAGAGATTTACCAAGGTGTATTCAAAGGAAGTTGCTCATTATTTCCTATAGAAAATTCCGAATAACGAACGATTAATAAACAAAAGCAATCAATCACTCGTTTACCTTCTTTAGCAAAGCCAAAATCAGTTAATTTAAGTGCAGCATTATCTGATTTACTGGTAAAAAGTAAATTTTCTGGTTTAAGATCACCTATGAACGACATATTCATTCATCTTTCCATTTCTTTTCAAATTACAACTACTCACGATGTGCCTATTCAAACAAACAAACAAAAATCCTATTAATTATCTCTCAATTCGAATTCACTAAATCACTTACGACATCCATATGATGTAAATGTATGACAGCATTTGTAATCATAGTGATTATATTCGCTGCTTCTCGTTCAGTAAACGGTTTATCTTGTCGATCTCGAATTCTATTAAATAATTCTCCGCCTTCCATACTAACACAAAACAAAAACAGATCAAAACGACATTTCGAACGCATTCGACATGCTTACCATTCCATAACGATTAATAAACATCGATTGGATGCATAGACATTTTCCTTGAATAAATAAAAACGAAATTCTTTTTACTCTTTTTGCTCGTCACATACGTAAATGTCTAAAACTTGAACAATATTGTCACAGCCATCGCACGCTCGTTTATGTAGAATAACTTCACGACGAGCTTTATCTGAGTCTTTCAAAATCTAAAACAACAAAAAATACGTTTCAATCGATACAAATCGTTTTGCCTATTCGTTTACTTTAAGTGCACATTTTCGTTTTGTTTGACGATTCCAACATGTTAATACTTTGCCACTAATGCCGACGCCTAACGATTCTTTTGACACTTCATATTCATCGGTAATCGCATTTTGACGTGTTGCAAAAGGAAATTGCCGATATTTTTCCGAGATACTCGATGACGGCCTACAAAAATAAACATTTCAAATGCAAAATTGATTTCCAAAAACGTCAACTTACAAATTCAAAACTGTATTCAAAGGTTTTATTGAATTCGGTTTACACTCCTCTTTCTGCTGATTGTCTTTACATTTCTCCTCTTTTTTCGAAGACTTTATATGTAATTTATTTTTATAAGTTCGAATAAATTCTTGTAACCCCATTTGATTTAATCAAACACTTGACTAGACTATGTCTACGAAACTACGAATCGTTCTTTATAAATGCGTGTATATATACACACACACGCGCAGATAAAATCGATTTCGACCTTGCGCACTATGATTTCGTACACTGTTCGTGCGTATAAATACGAAAAGGGCTATACATACAGGCGTATATGACCGATCATGACGTGTTTTTTT